>MDTB01090557.1_pt1 | contig 29432 bp, 26 predicted proteins | sample 811161 | NCBI WGS metagenome assembly MDTB01 (sample SAMN05326650, study PRJNA326480) | marine metagenome | isolation source: seawater | place: Mediterranean Sea | collected 2009
AAGCTTCGATTGGCTTAACACAAATGTACGAAGGTGCTGGTGGTACGGGAGCGATTAGATTGGCGTACTCTTTCAAAGACGCTTTTGAAGGCGACATTTACAACAACCAGCGTTTCACAACAGGTGCTCAGGAGTACATTGATTTGAATGCTACTTACGAGCCTAACCAAGGCGACTGGTATTTGAACTTGTGGGCTAAAAACTTAGCTGACAAACGTCAATTAACCAGTGTCAACAGAACGAGTAATCTTCAAGGACAAGTTATCTTCTTAACTTATTCTGAAGGAATGCGTGCTGGTTTAGATTTTGGAATTAATTTCTAAGTAAATCTAAACATAAAAAAGCCCTGCCAAGTGCAGGGTTTTTTTTATCTTTGATAAGTTAAGACGGTTATAAAAGTTAGAATTAATGGTTGAAATTCTTTATAATCGCTGTCTATCAAATAAATTTGATACGAATTTTTAGGAGAAAAAATGAAAAATGTAGTAATAGTAGATAGCGTTAGAACAGGTCTAGCTAAATCTCATAGAGGTGGTTTTAACATCACTAGAGCAGACGATATGGTTGCTCACTTAATCAATGCCATCATGGAAAGAAATCCAAAAGTTGATCCTGCTCTTGTAGAAGACGTGATCTTGGGTTGCGGAAACCCTGAAGGCCCTCAAGGACACAACATCGCAAGAAATGCAGCAGTGTTGTCTAATTTACCAATCGAAACTGGCGGCACTACGATTAATCGTTATTGTTCTTCGGGTTTAAATTCAATCGCTATGGCTTGTAATCAAGTTGCTAGTGGACATTCAGATTGCATGATTGCCGGCGGTGTTGAAAGTATTAGTACAGTTATGGCACAACCTGGACTAAACATGAACATGTACGTTAATGACAAATTAGCTGCTGAAGTTCCTGGTATTTATCATGCTATGGGTCAAACAGCTGAATGTGTTGCTAAAAGATACAACGTAACAAGAGAAGCACAAGATGAAATTGCTCTAGCAAGTCAACAAAGGACTGCTGCTGCTCAAGAAGCTGGCTACTACGATGATGAAATCGTGCCAATGACTACAACTATGAAATTAGTTAACAAAGAAACTGGCGAGTCTAAAGATGTTGAAGTTACCGTGGACAAAGACGATTGCAATCGTCCAACAACCACGTTAGAAGGCTTGCAGTCACTGAAACCAGTATTTGATCCTGAAAATGGATCAGTCACCGCTGGAAATTCATCTCAACTATCTGATGGAGCTTCAGTAACGCTAATCATGAGCGAAGAAAAAGCTCTCGAATTAGGTTTAGAGCCAATGCTTTATTTTAGAGGATTCACAACAGTAGGGTGTCAACCAGATGAAATGGGTATAGGTCCAGTTTATTCAATACCTAAATTATTGAAATCAACTGGCTTGTCTGTTGAAGATATAGATCTATGGGAGCTAAATGAAGCTTTTGCTTCTCAAGTTGTTTACATCAAAGATAAACTTAATCTTCCTGAAGACAAGTTGAATGTAAATGGCGGATCAATTTCCATTGGACATCCATTTGGTATGACTGGTTCGAGACAAGTAGGGCACTTGGCAAGAGAACTTAATAGAAGAGGCGGCAAGTACGGTATCGTTACCATGTGTGTTGGTGGTGGTATGGGAGCTACAGGCCTTTTTGAAGCATACAAATCTTAATTTTGAAATCATCCGCTTCTTTTGATGAAAGAAACGGATGAATTCTTAATTCTCAAAGAATTTTTTAAAGACCTGGGAAATCAATATTTTGATTCCTCAGGTCTTTTAATAGGTCCAGGCGATGACGCTGGAATGTTTTCAGAAAAGGACCAAGAGCTTATCTTTTCAACCGACGTTTCAGTCTCTGGAGTTCACTTTCCTGAGAATTTAGATTCTCAAGCTATTGCTTATAGAGCCTGCGCTGTTGCTGCGAGTGATATCGCTGCTTGCGGTGGTTCTTTAAAATGGATTTCTATCTCATTGACGCTGGAAACTAATGAAAAAGCTTGGATCAAAGGGTTTGCTCAAGGAGTAATAGACTTTGTTGAGACATATAAAGTTCCTGTCATTGGTGGAGATTTAGCCAAAGGAAAAGAATGTTCTGTATCTGTTGGAGTTTGTGGAGCTTTAGACGGTCAAAACTTTATGAAACGTAGTGGAGCTAAAGATAGCGATGATGTCTATGTAACCGGAAATCTTGGAGAAGCATATTTGGGTTTAAATTTACTAACAGATAATAAAAAAGATTTGAGCAATATCGAAAAACTCTGGATCGATAAATACTTGAAGCCTAAGTTGCACTTTGAGTTTGCACAGGAGTTATCAAATTTTGCTAATAGTTGTATTGATGTTTCAGATGGTTTGATAGGAGATTTAAATCATATTTGTGAGATGAGTTCGTTAGGAGCCTCATTGGATTCAGATAAAATACCTTTTTCTGGAGAGTTAGAAAAAGCTTTAACTTGGGGTGATGATTATGAGTTGTGTTTCACTGCTGCCGCATCAAAAAAAGAAGAAATTAATCGATTGACTGATTTGTTTGGAATAAAAATTTCAAAGATCGGCTGTATTGAAAAAGAAAAAAATGTGAAAGTCTTGAAAGAAGGAACTCCAATTACTTTTGAACAAACTGGATATAATCACTTTAATGCATAATTTTCCTCAACTACAACGACCAAGTCATTTGTTGGCCACGCTTTTTGGAGTAGGACTATTACCATTTGCTCCGGGTACTTGGGGTTCAATAGCAGGCTTATTGGTTTACATGTATTTGGTCGTTTATCTTTCACTAGGAGCGCAGACAATAATAAGCCTAACTGCAGTAATAGCAGTTTTTTCGATTTGGATTTGTCACCTAGCAACTAAAGACCTTGAAAGGGCTTATAGAGATCAGAAATCAATCGTTATAGATGAGCTTGCTGGTTTATGGATAGCACTTTTGCCAATAGCAGGTTTATTGATGATTAAAGAAGTCCTTGTTTATGGATTTCTAGCATTTGTTTTATTTAGAATATTTGATATCTGGAAGCCTTTTCCAATATCTTTAATTGATAAAAATATGAAGAATGGTCTAGGCGTAGTTTTGGATGATTTAATCGCAGGAGTCTACGCAGCTTTTTTTGTCAGTCTATTTTTGTTTTTATTCTCTTAATTATTGATTCTGCATTTAACCCATAAGAATCTTTTTGATCATTGGGCGATCCTATAATTGGAAAACTATCTGGAATGCCAACATTCAGTAAATCAACATTGAGTGAATTTGAATGAATGAATTCATTGACAGCAGAGCCAGCTCCGCCAGCAATAACATTTTCTTCTATGGTGACCAACAAGTCGTATTTTTTAGAAATCTCTATCAAAGCTTTTTCGTCCAAAGGTTTAACAAATCTCATATCAAATAAGGAAGTTTTGAGTTTCTCAGATACTTCAGAAGCAATATCCAAAACCGAACCAAAAGATAGAATAGCAATTTTTGAATTTTCTTCTTTGATTAATCTAGCTTTGCCGATTTCAATTTTTTCAGCATCTTTTATTATATCTTCGCCCGGACCGTTACCTCTTGGATAGCGAACAGCAGCAGGACCTTTATGTTCATAGCCTAGCTCGAGCATTTTCCAGCATTCGTCTTCATTGGCAGGCGCCATCACTACCATATTCGGAATGCACCGAAGATAGGTTAAATCAAATATTCCAGCATGAGTTGAACCATCTTCACCAACCAACCCAGCTCTATCGATGGCCAATAAAACGTCTAAATTTTGAAGCGCAACATCATGAATTAATTGATCATAGGCTCTTTGTAAAAAAGTTGAATAGATAGCTAAGACAGGCTTTTTTCCTTCGCAGGCAATTCCAGCAGCTAAAGTCATGCTGTGTTGTTCGGCAATTGCAACATCATAAAACTGTTCAGGAAATTCTTTAGAAAAGTTAACCATCCCTGATCCTTCAGACATGGCAGGGGTAATGGCGACAAGATCTTGATCACCTTTACGAGCCTTTTCACAAAGCCATTCACCAAATACATCTTGATATTTCGGCCCAAGATTTTTGGAAGTTGAGGTTGAGATTTGACCTGAAATGGCATGATATTTTATTGGGTCCAGTTCAGCCGGTATAAAACCTTTACCTTTTTTTGTTACAAGGTGTAAAAAAATAGGACCTGATAAATCCTTTAAATTATTTAAAGTTCTGACAAGGCTTTTAATATCGTGCCCATCCATTGGACCGATGTATTGAAATCCCAACTCCTCAAATAGAGTTCCAGGAGATAACATGCCTTTTATATGGCTCTCGGTTCTCTTTGCAAATCTTTTAGCTGAAGGAATCATCCTTAGAACCGTTTTCCCACTTTCTCTTACCTGAATATAAAATCTACTGGACCAAATTTTTGCCAAATAGTTAGAAATACCTCCGGTATTATTAGAAATAGACATGTTGTTATCATTTAAAATAACCAATAGATCTTTATCGACAGCTCCTGCATGTGCTAAAGCTTCATAAGCCATTCCAGCAGTTATAGCCCCATCTCCAATCACAGATACATATTTATTATCTTTAGATCCTCCCAAAGCCATTCCTAAAGCAGCACTAATGGAAGTGCTTGAATGTCCTGCTCCAAAAGCATCAAATTTACTCTCTTCTCTATGAGGAAACGGATGTAAACCATCTTTTTTTCTGATGGTCGGCATAGCTTCTTTTCTTCCAGTGAGAATTTTGTGAGGATACGCTTGATGACCTACATCCCAGATAATTTTATCTTCTGGAGAGTTAAAAACATGATGTAGAGCTACTGTAAGTTCAATTACTCCTAAACCCGCGCCAAAATGACCTCCTGAAATATTAGTCGAGTACAACAGATATTCTCTCAACTCATCTGTCAATTGAATTAATTCTTTGCTGTTGAAATTTGATAAATTTTTAAGATCAACTAATGAATCTAACAGAGGAGTCAAGGGTTTGACGGTTGGTAATTCCTTAAAAGTCTTCATTACTTATTTCTAGAAACTATTAATGAGCATAACTTTTCTAGGTTAGAAGTCTCGTAAGGCAAATTGGATAAAATTTTCACTGCGTCTGTAGCTAGAAGTTCTGCCTTTTTTTGTGACTGTTCTAATCCCATAATAGAAGGATAGGTTGATTTATTTTTTTTAATATCTGAATTAAGCGGCTTGCCTATTTCAGTTTCTTTGCCAATGATGTCTAGTATATCGTCACGAATTTGAAAGGCTAAACCAAATTTTTTAGAGAATTGGATAAATTCTTTAATGTGTTTTTTTGACAAATCCTTTTTTAATAAACATACACACATCACACAAGCTTCTATTAACTTGCCTGTTTTCAAGTAATGAATTTCATCGAGTTCTTGTTCTGTAATTTCCATATTTTCTGAACGAATGTCTCTATTTTGGCCTTCAACCATCCCCTGAGGCCCACATGCTTTGGAAAATAAATTGATAATTTCCAATTTGGTTTCTGCGGTTAAAGCAAGATCTTCTATAGTGGTTAAAATTTCTAATGAAAGAGGCTGTATTGCATCACCAGTCAAAATTGCGGTTGCTTCATCAAATTTCTTGTGACAACTTAATTTACCCCTCCTGTAATCATCATCATCCATTGCAGGCAAGTCATCATGGATCAAAGAGTAACAATGGATTAATTCTCCTGCCGCCGCTATCGAGTCAATTGTTTTATTGGAGACATCAGCTTCAATTGCTTCACTCATCATTAAAATTAACTGCGGTCTAATTCTTTTGCCGCCATTCATTACTGAGTAGTGGATAGCTTCAGAAATAACAGAGTAATTTTTAGGCGGAAGAGAAAGTAATATAGCTTTATTAATTCTGGCTAAGTTTGTATCCAGAAATTCCAGATCATTAGTCTTCATCAAAGGCTTCTAAATCTATAGAACCGTCGTTGGTTTCAACCAATTTTTGTATTTTTAATTCTGCTTTTGATAATAAATTTTGACAATGACGAGTTAGTTTTATTCCTTCTTCGAATGCTTTAATCGATTTTTCTAGGGGAAGATCGCCAGATTCAAGCTCTGCTACTATTTCTTCTAATTTTTCCAAAGAAGACTCAAAGTCTTTGCTATTATTTTTATCACTCATTTGTGTATCTATTATGAAGTTTCTGTATTAATGGATTTTACAGAATTAAATCCAGCAAACAATTCTTTAATTTTGGTTGGCAGCATTAACCAACAAGGAGTCAAAACTAAAGTCATGATTGAAGCAAAAGAAAGGCCGCAAACAACGGCAAAAGATAAAGGCGACCACCATTCTACAACTCTTCCGCCTATCCCTATTTCTCTAGACATGAGATCTACTCCTAAACCCATAGCCAAAGGCAACAGACCAACAACTGTAGTTGCAGTTGTCAAAATAATAGGTCTTAAACGCTGAGCAGCAGTTCTTATGATTAGATCTTTGTTTGGAGCATTCACAAATTCTTTTTTCAAGACATTGTAAGTATCCACCAGAACAATATTATTGTTCACCACAATACCTGCTAAAGCAATTATCCCTAAATTAGTAAAAAGAAAACTTACCGGGAATTGAGTAATCAAATGACCTAAGTAAACTCCAGCGGTGGATAAAAAGACAGCCGAAATAACTATCCAAACTTGAAAAAAACTATTCAATTGAATCATTAATAAGATAGCCATTAAAAATAAACCAACGATTGCAGCGAACACAAAGAAAGCAGCATCTTCGGCTGACTGTTCAGCTTGCCCTCTAAAGATAAAATCTAATTTCTGATATTCATTATGGTCAGCTATCCATTCTTCAATTACGGGTAAAACATCTTCAATCAAAGCATCAGGAGCATAATCTGCTGCTATAGTAAAAGCTCTTTCTCCTTCAACTCTTCTAATAGCCGGGGCTTCGTATGAAGGGTCAATAGATACAAAACTGCTCAAAGGAACAGAGCCAAATCTCGTAGAAATTGTAAGTTGATCAAATAAATCTAATCTTCTTTGAGCTTCAGGAAATCTAACTCTAATATCAATTGATTCATCTAGATCAGTAGGGCGGTATTCTCCAACTTTTACTCCCCCAGTAAGGAATTGAATTGCGGTGCCAATTTCTGAAGTAGTCACTCCAAATTGAGTAGCTTTTTCTTTATCTATGTTGAGTTTCCACTTTAAGACGGGGGTTGGAATTGTGCTATAAACATTAACCGCACCAGATATATTTTTATCCATAAATTGAGTCAATGCATTGGTTGCTTCATAAACCATCTGATAGTCTCTTCCAAAGACATCAATTTCAATGGGATTATCAACCGGGGGGCCGCTAGATCTTTCTCTAACGGAAACTTTTAAACCAGGAATGTCTTTAAGTTTTTCTTTTAATTCCAAAAGAACTTCTGCGCCAGTTTGGATGAGGGTTTCTCTTTCAAAAGGCATTCCAACGTAAATTTTACCTATAGAGTCAGCATTACCTCTATCCCTTGGATCTCCTTCTCCACTTTGCTCTAAGTAAACACTTTCTGGACCTTTGATTGTAAGGATAATCCTTTCAATTTCTTTTAAAAAGTTTACTGTTTCGAGAGCATTTAAGTTTCCTCTTCCTTGAACTTCTACAATAATAGTATCGGGATCTTCTTTTACAAAGAATTGACCGCCAGGACCATGATCACTATAAATATAAAAAATACTTACTACGCTTAAGACGATAAAGGAGATTACTTTTCCAGGTTGATCTAAGGCCTTGCTTAAAAATCTAGCATAAGAACCTGTTATGCCATCTAAGGATTTTGGGTCACCCCTTTCTAGGGTGGCAGAATTATTTAGTGTTCTAATGTTTCTGTTCCCTAAATTTGCATATCTTGAACCAATCGCGGGAGTGAAAACCAAGGCATACAAAATTGATCCAATGAGAACTACGAATAAAGTAGTAATCATAGGCTTCATGAATTGACCTGAAATACCCTCCCAAAAGAATAATGGAAAGAAAATTGCTAACGTTGTTCCAATAGAAATAATGATAGGCCAGAACATTCGCTTGGCAGAAAGTCTATAGGCTTCTATTCTGTCCATGCCCTCGCTCATTTTTCTATCCGCATATTCAACAACTACGACACTACCATCGATTAGCATTCCTAAAGAAATGAGAAAACCAAAACACACCATAAAGTTAAAAGTGTACTCAATGATATTTAAATAAATACACGCAAAAAGAAAACAGGTCGGAATAGCTAATGCAACCATAGTAGAAGATCTTAGGCCCATTGCGGCTACAACAATACTCATTACCAAAACAAGAGCCGTCAAAATATTTCCAGCAAGTTCTTCTATTAATTCTCCCGAATATTTTGTTCTATCCTCAGTGACAATAATGTCAACATTTGGTGGAAGAATAAGTCTAGTTTTTTCAATGATCTTATTTATTTGTTTAGCGACTACAACTTCTCGAGCGTCTGTTTTTTTTAAGACATTTACAGTTGATGAGTTTTTACCATTAACTCGTGCATAACTATCTTTGTCTTTGAAGGTCCTTCGAAGGTCTACTATGTCATCTAAAGAAACAACGGCATTTTCATTTTCTAGGACTGGAATATTTTTAACATCTTCAGCAGTTTCAAACACCGAAGGAACCAATACGGAAAACTTTCCTGTAGCCGATATTATATTTCCAGCAGGTATGGCTTTATTATTTTGTTGAATAGCATTGTAGATATCTACAGTAGAAGCGTTATAACTGTCTAGCTTTGTCTTATCAATAGTAGCTTCTAAAACTTCATCTGGAGCGCCGCTAAGTCGAGCTTCAAGAACGCCAGGTATTCTTTCGATTTCTTTTGCCATATCTTTAGCAAAACCTATTAATTCTCTTTCAGCAGCTGTGTCAGAGATAAAATTAACATTCATAACTGGGAATGCATCAAAGCTAAACTCTTGAATAAAAGGTTTTTCAGATTCTTGCGGAAGATCACGCAGTATTTCATCAACGGCATCTTTTACGTTTACCATTGCAACCGGTTTCGGTACAGAATCCGGAAACTCTAAAATAACGTATGACATGCTATTTCTGCTGTAGGACTGCATAGCCTTCAGATCATCAACAGATTTAAGACGATCCTCAATGGGTTTAGTAATTAAACGTTCTACATCTTCTGGGGAAGCTCCATCATAAAAGGTAGAAACAAACACATAAGGGATATTAATATCTGAATAAGCAGAAGCTGGTATTTGAGAGATTGATGAGACACCCCAAACAAGAATTAAAGCAAGAAAAGTTAACGTTGCTTTATATCTGTCAATAAAGAAATTAATTAATGCGTTCATCTTGCATTAATCTTTCATCTACAGCCACCTGGACTTTTTCACCATCGCTTACGTAGTCTTGCCCAACAGTAATAATTCTTGAAGTCTGCGGTAAACCAGAAACCCATGCACCTTCTGCTGTGTCTTGAATGAGTTGAATTTTCTTAAATTCGACTAAACCAGACTCATCGACTATTCTAATTCCTAAATCACCTGCATCATCTAATCTTAAAATGGATAGAGGGACCAGATTGGCTAGTTGCTCTTCTCCAGGAAGAAAAACTCTTGCTGAAGCGCCATCTTTTATTCTTCCTGACTTATTGTCTACAGTTACTTCAATTCTAAAAGTATGAGTCTTGCTATTAGCTGAAGAGGAAATAAAACTAATTTTCCCTAAAGATTGTTGACCGTCTAAAGTTTCTACTTTTGCTGAAGAACCTAATTTTATATATCCGATATCACTTTCCGATATTTCACCACTGATAATCATTGGATTTAAATCCAGAAGAACAGCACAAGTCGAACCTCTAGTTAAAAAATCTCCTTCATCTAGCGGTATCCGATCAATAATTCCAGCGAAAGGAGCTTTAATTGTTGCATTATCTAATTCAAGCTTAGCTCTTTCAAAATTCGATTTTATATTTTGAAATTGATTGGAAGAATATAAACCTTCTTCAAAAAGTTTTTCAGCTGATTTGAATTCAAGTTCAGCTTTTTTAAAAAAAGATTCTTTTTCCGCCATAAATATAGAACAAATTGGCTGACCTTTTTTAACCAGCGATCCTTGTTTTATTGGCAAGGAAACGACTCTTCCTGAGGTTTCAGCTTTAAGCTCTACCTTCTTATCAGCCTCAGCAAAACCTTTAATAAGAATTTCCCGAGTATATTTTGATGAAATTTGGTCAACTATTCTTACAGTGGATTCCTTATCAACATAAAATTCTTTTTTAACTTCTTCCTCTGCAAAAAATCCAGATAACATCCAAATAGAAGCAAAACCTATAAACATAGCAGACCATTCGATATTAGATCGAGTTGAAAGAGTTTCTTTAATTAAAGAATAATATTTACTAAACATAGTGCTTAAATATGGGCAAAAGTGATTATATCAAGGAAGAACAAGTATTTAGAAGAGTTTCTAAAAACGTCTTAATTTAAAATTTATCTTTCAATCTTTTTATTAAGTTTAATTGAATTGATTTATCCAGATTAGGTTTAGCTTCTTCTATTCTAGTAATTTCAGGAGAATTATAGTTTTTCCCTTCTAACCAATTGTGGATGACAAGATCAAAAGATTTTGAAAACTCTTTAAAAGCATTTTGTTCAGATTCATTTTTTAAAAAAAACCAACCAGTTTCTTTTCCAGCATGATAAACCAAAGGATGCGACCATTGATGATCATTGGGATCGTCACAATTTAGAGAAGCTTCTTGATAAGATCTTTCTAAACTAGGAATTCCATTTGAGTCTAAGGTAAATTCTTTACATTTTTTTAAAACACTACTTAAAGATGGTAAATATTCTGAAGTGCTCATTATATGATCAACACTTTTAAAGATTATTTCATTTTTATAAGTGGAGATTTTTTGCAACCATAATTGCTTTGCTAACTTCAAGCTATCTGGATCTGGAAAAGCTTTATGGAATTGATTGTGATAGGTTATTTCTAGCTGAGTAAATAAAATATTTACCAAATCTATCTGATTTTCTGGAATTTTAATCTGAGTACTCAATTGCCCACTCTTTATCTGTTAATCTAGAAATTATACCCGATGCCTTAGGATTTTCTTTGAACCATTTATATTTCACGTGTTGAATAAATTTAGAATTCCATGAGGCCATAACCTGATTTGAATCTATCCAATAAATCTTAAATTCAGGAATTTGAGCCTTCACAAAATTTTCATCGATCCTAGCTAGCTTGAGAACATCTAAGCAATTTTGATGAGGCAACCAATTTTCAGACATTTTTTTAAGGGATGTATTGTCCTCTATAATATTTTTATATCTAGCCCATTGTCTTCTTACGTGTTTTATAAAAAGACTGTTCCAGGTGTCAGATTTCATTTTTTTTTCTTGCCAATACAAAATAAATTCAGGGATTGATTTTTTAACAAAACTCTCGTCAATTTCAGCAGATTCAAGGATGGATAATCCATCTTCGGAAGGCTCCCAGTCTTTTTTGATTAAAGTTTTCTTTGTTTCAATTATTTCCTCTTGTTCATATTTTCGCCATTCTTTAATGAGAAACTTAAGGAGCTTATAATCTGAGTTGTATGCAGAATCATCATTTTTTTTTGAGAAAGACTGAAATAAAATAATTTTTTCCTTAATAAAGTTTTCAGACATTCCAAAGCTTTTAGCCTGATTAAGAATATCTTCAGAAAATTTAAATAAGGGTTTTTTCTCATCTTTTATATTTCTTGAATTATCAAAATTAGTTTGTTTTTTTAGTGAAATCTTTGAATTTTTTCTTACTATTAAGCCTAGTTTTTCTAACTTAATGATGGCGCTAGCTCTTTGATGGTCATTCAAAAAGAGGGTTTTTGTCTCTATATCCATTTCAGCCAAACCTAAATCATTAATTTCTAATAATCTAAATATTATGGATTCTTCTAAGCCAATAGAAGAGGCAATTTCTGGTGAAAAACTTATTAAATTTAATTCTTCTGTCATTAGGCAGTTTCTTCTAGATTTTTTCTTCTAGATTTAACTGCTGATGCAAGAAGTTTAAGCATGATCTCTGTATCTTCCCAGCTTACGCAAGCATCTGTAATGCTTTGACCATAAGTAAGTGCATCTTTTGGACCAATAGACTGATTACCCTCTACAAGATGACTTTCAATCATTACGCCAAAAATACCTTGTTCGCCTCCTGCAATTTGATCAGCAATATCTTTATTTACTAAAAGTTGTTTTTTAAATTGTTTTTGACTATTTCCATGACTCATATCGACCATCATAGATGGAGTAATACCTGATTTCTTTAAAATTTCTGAAGTTTCTTTAATAAACCCATTCTCAAAATTTGGAGTTTTTCCTCCTCTTAAAATTACATGACAATCTTCATTGCCGGCTGAATTGAAAATAGCAGATCTACCTTCCTTCGTAATGGATAAAAATATATGAGGTTTAGATGATGATCCAATTGCATCTATTGCAACTTGAATAGACCCTGTAGTTGAATTCTTAAAACCCACAGGACAGGATAGACCGGATGCAAGCTCTCTGTGAACTTGACTTTCAGTTGTGCGAGCTCCAATTGCACCCCAAGAAATGAGATCTGAAATGTACTGTGGAGTAATAATATCTAAATACTCTGTTGCGGCAGGTAGACCTATTTCATTGACTTCTAACAATATTTTTCTTGCTTCTCTTAAGCCTTTATTAACATCATAACTATCGTTTAAATCAGGATCATTAATCAAGCCTTTCCAGCCGATAGTAGTACGCGGTTTTTCAAAATAAACTCGCATAACTATTTTTAGTTCTTTATTGAGTGAATTTTCAATATTTTTTAATTTTTTAGCATATTCGATAGCTGCTTTAGGATCATGAATTGAGCAAGGGCCAACAACAACTATAAGTCGATCATCTTTTCCATGCATAATATTAGAGATATCTTTTCTAGCCTTAAAAACAAGCTCAGAGGTAGCAGAAGTTATAGGAAACTCAGAAATTACTTCGTTGGGAGGGGAAACCTCCAAAAGCCCAGTTATTCTGGTATTATCAGTCAAATATTGCATATATTCGATAGTGATTGTATCTATTTTGACCCTAATTGAAAGTCATAATTATCAAAAATGTTTAAAATCAAAATTGTCCAAGAAAATCCAACTGTAGGAGATATTTCAGGGAATATTAAAAAAATTCAAAAAGAAATTAAAAAAGCTTCTTTGAATGATGTCGATTTGCTAGTTTTTAGTGAAATGTTTGTAAGTGGGTATCCTCCAGAAGATTTGGTTATGAGGGCTGATTTTTTATATAAAATTGAAAAATCAATTATTAAACTACCTTTAGAATCTCAAAAAATTTCCTTACTTTTTGGAGCTCCTAGTCAAAATTTAGGAAAAACATATAACTCTGCATTCTTCATAGAAGGTGGAAAAATTAAGGAGGTATATTCAAAGCAAATGCTTCCCAACTATAAAGAATTTGACGAAAGAAGGTATTTTTCTTCCGGGGAGCGAAATTCCATTATAAATATAAAAGGAATAAAAATAGGGTTATCTATATGTGAGGATATTTGGTCTGACGATTTCACAAAAAAATTGGTTAATGATGGAGCTGAGCTAATTATCAATATGAGTGCTTCTCCGTATACCAAGACTAAAAAGAAGACTAGAGAAAAAATGCTGTTAGATTATTTTGATAAATACAAAACACCTATTATTTATTTAAATCAAGTAGGTGGTCAGGACGAATTAGTGTTTGATGGGTCGTCTCTAGTTATTGGATCTGATCAAGAAAAATTATTAACATTAAAAAGTTTTGAAATAGATTCTCTAGAATTAGAGGTTTCCAAGGGAAATAAAATTAATCTAAAAGTTGAATCTAAAGAAAAAAGGAATTATTCAGAGTTAGAGGATATTTACAATGCGCTAGTAATTGGCACTAGAGATTATGTTGAGAAAAATGGTTTTAACGGTATTATTTTAGGATCTTCTGGAGGTATTGATTCAGCTTTAACAGCAGCTATTGCATTTGATGCGCTTGGACCGTCTAAAGTGAATACGGTAATGATGCCCTTTGACTACACTGCCGATATCAGTATCAAAGATGCACAAGAATTAGCCGATAATATGGCTATAAATCATTCGCTTATTTCAATCAAAGACATGTATGAGTCTTTTTCAAAATCGCTAGAATCGTCTTTTGAGGGGAAAAGTATAGATAAAACAGAAGAAAACCTTCAATCAAGGTGTCGAGGAGTAACTTTGATGGCTTTGTCTAATAAATTGGGCCTGCTTGTTTTGACTACAGGCAATAAGAGCGAAGCGGCGGTAGGTTACTCAACTCTTTATGGAGATACTGCCGGAGGCTTCTCTGTTCTTAAGGATGTTAGTAAAACCTTGGTCTATGAGTTAGCTAACTATAGAAACAAATTACACTTAATTATTCCTCAAAGAATAATAGATAGACCTCCTTCAGCTGAGCTTGCTCCAGATCAGAAAGATACGGATTCCTTGCCTGATTACAGCATTCTCGATCCTATAATAGAAATGTATGTCGAAAAAGATATGAGTCCTGAAGATATTATTTCGGAAGGATACGAAGAAAGCGAAGTTAGAAGAATTCTTAAATTGATAGATCTAAATGAGTATAAGAGAAGACAGGTACCACTTGGCATAAAGATTTCTGATAGAAACTTTGGTAAAGATAGAAGATATCCCATCACCAACGGCTGGAAGCCCTAAATATAGTTAAATATATTTACAAAAACACAACATAGTGTGTAATTATCCTTTTTAAACTATAATTGCTCTATATTTATGGATAATCTTGCAGGTATTCAGCCTAGACAAGCTGAGTTTAATCTTGCCATCTTAAATGGCGAGGAAGTCTCTCTGCCTACTGATGATTTATATATTCCTCCTAATGCTTTAAAAATCTTTCTAGAATCCTTTGAAGGCCCTCTTGATCTTTTGCTTTATTTCATCAAGAAACAAAACATTGATATTTTGCAGATCGATGTTTCAAAAATAACGGATCAATACGTTCAATATATTGAGATGATGGAAAAAATTCAATTTGATTTAGTAGGTGAATACTTGGTCATGGCTGCATATTTAACAGAAATTAAATCTAGGATGATGTTGCCTAAAGAATATGATGATGATGGGGAAGAATCAGATCCTAGGGCTGAATTGATAAGAAGACTTCAAGAATATGAAAGATACAAAGCTGCATCAAATAATCTAGAGGAGATGCCACGAATAAATAGAGATTTTTTTGTTGCTTCCTCTGCACTACCTGAATTTGAAACTAAAGAAAATATGCCAACAGTTGATATTAAACAATTAGCACAAATATTTTCTGAACTCATTGATAGGCAGAAATTAAACGTAAGTCATTTAGTTCAGTTTGAAAAGTTATCAACCAGAGAAAAAATGTCTCTTATTTTAGAGTTGCTTGTAAAAGATAAATTTTTAGAATTTTTTAAAGTTTGTAAAAAAGAAGATGGAAAAATTGGAATAATTGTTAACTTTCTAGCTATGTTAGAGCTAGTAAAGGATTCATTAATTACTATTATCCAATCAGAAGATTTCGGTAAAATTTATTTATCGGCTAAAGAGGAAATTCATTGATATGAAGCAAAAATTAGAAAATATAATTGAATCTCTCTTGCTTTCTTCATCTAGGCCTTTGTCTGAGTCTGAAATTTTAAGGGCATTTGATGAAGGCGATAATTTAACTATAAGTGACATAAAAGAGGCTATTTCTAATTTGAAAGAGCTTTACAACGATAGAAGTTTTGAATTAGTTAAGGTAGCCAACGGATTTAGGCTAAAAATTAGACAAAACTATTCTCCTTGGATTTCAAAATTGTGGGAATCTAAACCTCAAAAATACTCTAGAGCAATGATGGAAACTTTAGCCTTAATTGCTTATAAGCAACCTCTAACAAGGGGAGAGATTGAAGAAGTCAGAGGAGTATCTGTTAGTAGTCAAATTATTAGAACTTTACTAGATAGAAATTGGATTAAAGTTGTTGGGCATAGAGATGTTCCTGGAAGACCCGCCTTACTAGCCACGACAAAAGATTTTCTTGATGATTTGGATATTTCTAAATTATCAGACCTTCCAGATTTACCGGATATTGGTAATTTGCCTGAAGAAGTTCAAATGCCATTGTTTATTGAAGATCCTCAGGAAGAAGTTCCCTCCATCCAAGAATAAATATGAGTGTTAGATTGCAGAAGGCTATTGCCGATAGCGGATTTGTATCTAGAAGAAAAGCCGAAGACTTAATTAAGCTGGGTAGAGTATTCATCAATGACTATAAAGCTTCAATCGGAGATAAAGTTTTAGATTCAGACCGAATTTATATTGATGGAAAAGAGCTGAAATCTGAAAAAATTCCTGATCAAATGATTATGTATCACAAACCAATTGGTGAAATATGCTCAAGGTCAGGATATGGAAAACCGACAGTTTTTGATAATTTACCTAAATTGAAAATAGGAAGGTGGGTAGCTCTTGGAAGGCTTGATATAAATACAAGCGGACTTTTACTATTTACTAATAATGGAAGTTTAGCTAACAAAATAATACATCCTAAAAACCAAATAGAAAGAGAATATTTGGCAAGAATAAGAGGGAAGCCTGATTCTGAAGATTTAAAAAAATTAATAAAAGGATTGATGATAGAGGGAGATTTTCTAAAATTTTCTGATGTTGTTCAAGGAAGACAAACTTCATCCCACACTTGGTTTGCTATGGTGATTATGGAAGGTAAAAATAGAGCAGTTAGGAAGCTTTGGAATGCTCTAGATCTTGAAGTTTCGCGATTAAAAAGAACTAGATTGGGTCATATATTTTTACCATCTACCTTGTCACCAGGAAAATATAAGAAATTAAACGAGAAAGAAATTAAAGATTTCTTCAAATAAATTGGATTATATCCTTGGGTTCGTGGACAACAGAAGTTGCATTAATATTCTTTGCTGAACTTTTATCTAAATAACCATATAAAGCTAAAATTGAATCTATTTGAGCGCTATGGGCTGCTTCTATATCTCTCCAATTATCGCCGATGTATACAGTTTCATCCTTAGAATAACTGTTATTTGCTAAAGCATGTTTTAAAGATGCAGGATCAGGTTTTCTTATATTATTGACATCATCAGGACAAATTAAAATATTAGTTTTTAAATTCCATTGAAGATTGGAAAATATTTTTTCTGCAAAAAATTTAGGTTTATTTGTAACAATGCCCCAAGAAATATCTTTTTTAGATAAATTTAAAATTAAATCATCTATATTTTGGAAAGGCTTGGATTTCAAAAAAACTTTTTCATAAATTTTTAGCAGCTTTTGTCTCTTTTTTTCAAATTCTTCATTATCAGGAAAAATATTGAAGCCCAAGGATATTAATGCTCCTGCTCCATCAGAAACTTTATTTTTGATAGATTCGTATTCTATTTCGGGAAGGTTTTCTTCCTTTAATAGATAGTTAAGAGAGTAGTGAAATTCTGGAGCGGTATCTAGAAGAGTCCCATCCAAATCAAAAAGAAAAAATTTATATTTTTTATATTTTTTTTTCTGCATGGATCATGTAATTGACATCTACATCTTTTCCAAGCCAATAATTTTTAGTTAATGGGTTGTAACTCATTCCGATAATTTCTTTTACTTCTAAATTAGAGTTTCTCATCATGCCAGATAATTCAGAGGGCTTAATAAATTTTTTGAATTCGTGAGTTCCTTTTGGCAGAAGTTTTAAAATATATTCAGCTCCTACTATTGCAAATAAAAAAGACTTTGGATTTCTGTTGATTGTAGAAAAAACTACTGTACCACCAGGCTTACATAGGTCTGAACATGTTTGAACTAATTGTTGAGGATCAGGAACATGTTCTATTGCTTCCAAGCAGGTCACAACATCAAAAGTTTCTTTTGAATCATTGAGTAGCTCCTCTGCTTCGCCGTTTATATAAGTTACGTTGTAATTATTTTTTTCTGCATGGATTTTTGCTGTATTTATTGCAACATCTGAGATATCCACGCCAGTTACTGTAGCACCGCATTCATGCATTGATTCAGTTAATAATCCTCCTCCACAAGCAACATCGATAACATTTTTTCCATTAAGATCAACTTTGTCAGAAATATACTTAGAGCGAAGAGGGTTTATCACATGAAGAGGGGCAAATTTTCCTGTAGCATCCCACCATTCTTCAGCAATTTGATTAAATTTTTCTTTTTCTGAAGGATCGATATTCATATTTGACTCATTATGTTAGATTTACTTTCTGTCGTTATTAATTAGAGGGAATTATTATTACATGAACGCTTTTTTTCCAAAAGAACTCGAATCAGAAAATAGAGTATCTCTTACCCAAGAAGTTTTAAAAAAATACCAATCTTTAGGGTGTAACGTGCTAGCGGAAAAAGATTTTGCTAATCATTTTGGATTTACAGATTCTATTTTTTCCGAATTGGGTGTAAAAATTGTTGGCAGAGAAGAAGGTCTATCTCAGGCCGATATAATTTGTTCTGTTAACAAACTTTCTGCAAGTGATCTTGACCACATTAAAGAAAAAACATTAGTTATAAGTTTTCTAGACCCCTTTAATGAATCAGAGTTAGTAGGGAATCTTAAAGATAAAAATTTATCTTCTATCAGCATGGAATTAGTTCCAAGAATAACAAGGGCTCAAAAAATGGATGCTTTAAGTTCTCAAGCAAATTTAGGCGGATATGCAGCTGTTTTGATTGCGTCAAATCTTCTTACTAAATCATTTCCAATGATGATGACCGCTGCAGGAACTATTTCTCCTTCCAAAGTTTTTGTTGTTGGAGTTGGTGTAGCAGGTCTTCAAGCAATTGCTACTGCAAAAAGATTAGGAGCCAGAGTGGAAGCTTTTGATACAAGACCAGTCGTTGAAGAGCAGGTAAAATCTTTAGGCGCAAGATTTGTCAAAATAGACATCGGTGAGACCGAAGAAACAGATCAAGGGTACGCCAAAGAATTAACTCCTAAACAAATTGAAATGCAAAGAGCAGGAATGAAAAAGGTTTGCTCAAGCTCAGATGTAATTATTACTACAGCTCAAGTTTTTGGAAGGCCTGCACCAAAAATTATTACCTCAGAAATGATTGAAGATATGGTTCCTGGAAGTGTGATAATTGATATGGCAGTAGGTACAGGAGGTAATGTTGAGGGATCCGCGCCTGATCAAAATAAAGTTTTAAACGGAATTACTATAGTGGGTAATACAAATTTACCAGGAGAAGTAGCAATTCATGCAAGCCAAGTTTATGCTGCAAATATCTATAATTTAATTGAAGAGTTTTGGAATAAAGAAACTAATATTTTTGAGATAGACATCAATGATGAAATATTATCAGGATGTCTTGTTACTCATGGAAAAGAAATTATTAATCCCATAGTTAAGGAGAAATTTAGTTAATGGACAGTTTATTTATTTTATTGCTTTTTGTTTTGGTCTTATCTGTTTTTCTGGGTTTTGAATTAATTAATAAAGTTCCATCCACTTTGCATACTCCTTTAATGTCTGGGGCAAATGCAATTTCAGGAATTACTATCGTAGGAGCCTTATTATCCTCTGGCTCGGAGAGTCATTACCTAACTACAATTTTAGGAACAGCTGCTGTTTTCTTTGCAACCATCAACGTCGTCGGTGGTTATTTAGTTACCAATAGAATGTTAGGAATGTTTAAAAAGAAATGATGTTATTTTTCCAATCAGATTTTTTTGTAAACCTTGCGTATATCTTTGCATCGATTTTATTCATATTTGGATTAAGGATGCTTGGTAATCCTGAAAGAGCTCAAAGAGGCAATTTAGTTTCTTCAACAGGGATGTTACTAGCAATTGTAGTAACTCTTTTTGACCAAACAATAATATCTTTTCAGTTATTATCAATCGCATTAATTGCTGGGGCAATTGTAGGAGCATCTGCAGCCTCTTTTGTAAAGATGACTACTATGCCTGAGTTGGTTGCATTATTTAATGGTTTTGGTGGAATAGCTAGTTTGTTAGTAGGTTCGGCGGAATTTTTAAACGTTAGCGCTCTTGGTTCTATAGCTTTATTTGCAGTTTCATTAACAGTGTTAATTGGCGGCGTTACATTCTCTGGAAGTCTTATAGCTTTTGGAAAGTTATCAGAAATTTTGAACGGAAAACCTTTCCTGTTTGTTGGGCAGAGAATTGTTCTTTCAATAATTTTAATTCTTGCATTAGCTTTAGGGGTGGAAGTAATTGTTAATACTGGTCTTCTAGGGCTATCTAATGAGATGCTTTTAGTTTCGCTAATAGGAATAGCTGTAGTTCTAGGCATTCTTTTGACAGTTCCAATTGGAGGTGCAGACATGCCTGTAATTATTGCGCTTTTGAATAGTTATTCAGGTATTGCAGCAGCTTCAGCAGGTTTTGTGATAAACAATAATGTTCTAATTGTTGCAGGTTCATTAGTTGGTGCTAGTGGAATTATTCTTACTCAAATAATGTGTAAAGCAATGAATAGATCATTGTCTAATGTTTTGTTTGGAGGTTTTGGCGCATCTAGCTCCTCTTCTTCAAGCACATCGATAGAAATTCAAGGAGAAGTTAAACCAATTAATGTTGCAGATGCTTATTTGATTTTAGAGGCAGCAAATTCAGTTGTTTTTGTTCCTGGTTATGGAATGGCTGTATCCCAAGCACAACACTCAGTGAGAGAATTAGGAGAACTATTAGAAGAAAACGGTTGTGATGTTAAATATGCAATACATCCAGTTGCTGGAAGAATGCCCGGTCATATGAATGTTTTATTAGCCGAAGCAAATGTCTCATATGATTTATTAGTTGAACCCGAAGATGTAAATCCAATTATGGAAACGGTTGATGTCTGCGTTGTTATTGGTGCCAATGATGTAGTTAATCCAGATGCAAGAGAAAATGAAGGTAGTCCAATATACGGTATGCCAGTCATCGAAGTTGACAGGGCTAAAACAGTTTTTGTTCTTAAAAGATCCATGGCTTCAGGTTTTGCTGGGATAGATAATCCTTTGTTTTTAAAAGAAAATTCTAGGATGTTATTCGGTGATGCCAAGGAGTCTATATCGACCTTAGTTTCTGAATTTAAGTCTTAAAATTCAATAAAATAACCGCCTTAAAAAAGCTTTGAGATGCTATAATTTAATCTCTTTGACGAGAATAAATTTCTTATTAAAATTTTTTATAAAATACATAAAATCCCTTATAAATGGACGATATAGCTAAAGAAATAATACCAATAAATATTGAAGATGAGCTTAAAAGCTCATATATGGATTACGCAATGAGCGTGATAGTTGGTAGGGCTCTCCCGGATGCAAGAGATGGTTTAAAACCAGTACACAGAAGAACTTTATTTGCCATGAATGTTCTTAATAATAATTGGAATTTAGCTCATAAAAAATCAGCAAGAATAGTGGGAGACGTTATCGGTAAATATCATCCTCATGGAGATTCTGCAGTTTATGAAACCATTGTAAGAATGGCCCAAGACTTCTCTCTTAGATATCCGCTTGTGGATGGTCAAGGTAATTTTGGATCAATGGATGGAGATTCAGCTGCTGCCATGAGATATACCGAAATTAGAATGGCTAAGATCACTCAAGAGCTTTTAGCAGACCTAAATAAAAATACCGTAGATTATGTAGAAAATTATGATGGCACTGAACTTATCCCTGATGTTTTGCCAACGAAAATTCCTAATTTACTCATTAATGGCTCTTCAGGAATTGCTGTAGGTATGGCGACAAATATGTTGCCACATAATTTAACAGAATCTCTAAATGCTTCATTAGCATTACTTGATAACCCAGAACTTGAAATTGAAGATTTAATTAAAATTATCCCTGGACCCGATTTTCCAACAGGCGGAACTATTAATGGTTCTCAAGGGTTATTGGATGCAGCTAAAACTGGCAGGGGAAGAGTTGTTCTTCGAGCAAAAGCAGATATTGAAACTGATGCTAAAGAAAAATCAAAAATTGTTATAACAGAAATCCCTTATCAGCAAAATAAAGCTAGATTAGTAGAAAAAATAGCCCAATTAGCTAGAGATAAAAAAGTCGAAGGCATGACAGAGATAAGAGACGAATCTGACAAGGACGGTGTTCGAATAGTTATTGAGATTAGAAGCGGCCAGAACCCAGAAGTAATCCTAAATAATTTATATGCTTTAACACCATTAGAGAGCGCTTTTGGCGTTAATAACGTAGCACTGGTTAACAAAGTTCCTAAGCTTTTAAACTTAAAAGAAATTTTAGAGATATTTTTATCTCACAGAAGAACAGTTGTTTCCAGAAGAACAGAATTTGAATTAAAAAAGGCTAAAGATAGAGGGCATGTTTTAGAAGGGCTAACTGTAGCCCTGTCAAATATTGATCAAATAATAGACCTAATTAAAAAGTCTAAAGACCCAGTTGCAGCAAAAGAGAAACTGCTTTCAAAAAAGTGGAAAGCAGGCGTTGTATCTAAGCTAATCAAAAAAGCTGGAGCTATAACTACAAAGCCGGATTTCTTGCCTAGTGAATATGGACTTTCAGCAAATACTTATAAGCTTTCTGAAATTCAAGCACAGGCGATACTAGATTTGAGATTGCAAAAACTTACTGGTTTAGAACAAGATAATTTAGTTAGTGAATATGAATCAATTTTAGAAGAAATAAAATATTTGCAAAATATTTTAGAGAATCCTTCTGAACTTCAACGCGTCATAAAAGAAGAGTTGGAAGAAGTAAAAGAAGAGTATGGGGACGATAGAAGAACTCCTATCGAAGAACGTCTGGATCTTTCCACTGAAGACCTAATTAAGCCAGAGGATATGGTCGTTACTATATCTCACGCGGGCTATGCAAAAACGCAACCTTTAGAAGACTATCGTTCTCAAAGAAGAGGAGGAGTTGGAAAGGCTGCAGCTTCAGTTAAAGACGATGATTTCGTTGAACAATTAATAGTTGCTAACACTCATAGAACGCTTTTATGTTTTTCAAATTTAGGAAAAGTCTATTGGCTTAAAGTTTACGAAATTCCTCAAGCTTCTAGAATAGCCAAAGGAAGGCCTCTAGTTAATCTAATTCAATTAGATGAATCTGAAAGAATCACTAGTTTATTAAATGTTGAGACATTTGAATCTGACGGATATGTGTTCATGGCAACAAAAAATGGAATAGTTAAGAAAACACCTTTGGTAGATTTCAAACTACCAAGAAAATCAGGAAAAAGAGCAATTAAATTGGATGTTAATGATGAGCTAGTAGGTACTTCAATAACAAATGGAACTAATGATCTGATGTTGGTAAGTGATTCTGGAAAAGCTGTATTTTTTAATGAAAAAGATGCAAGGCCTCTTGGAAGAGACACTCGAGGAGTAAAAGGAATTACATTGGAAAAGGATCATTCAGTGATATCTTTGATAATGCCTGATAATGAAAATCAAATTTTAACTGTTTCAGAGAATGGATTTGGTAAAAGATCAAAAGTTGATCAGTTTAGAAAGACTAAGAGAGGTGCAAAAGGAGTAATTGCAATGCAACTTTCAGAGAGAAATGGAAAATTAATTGCCGCTAATGAGGTAACAGAAAATGATCAGGTTATATTGATTTCTAATAAAGGGACTCTTGTAAGGACAAAGGTTTCTGAAATTAGTATTATCGGCAGGAATACTCAAGGGGTAAGGGTTATAAAACTTAAATCAAATGAATTATTGAATGGGATGGCTCTTACCATGGAGAATGATGATGAAAATGAGAATCTATTGCCTAAAAAAAACGATAATTCAAAGGAAGAATAAATATGTCTAGAAAATATAATTTTTGCGCTGGTCCATCTGCACTTCCTTTTGAAGTTTTAGATAATCTCAAAGATGAGCTTTTAGATTGGAGAGGCCATGGTCTTTCTACCATGGAGATGAGTCATAGAAGTAAAGAATTTGTCGAGATAGCTGAAACTGCAAAAAAAGATTTTATAGATTTATTAGAAATTAATGACGACTATGAAGTTTTATTCATTCAAGGCGGAGCTTCTTTACAATTTTCTATGATTCCAATGAATCTTTTGGAGAACCAAAATTCTGTTTGCAGTTATTTGGATGTAGGACAATGGTCAAAAAAAGCTATTAAAGAAGCAAAAAAATATGGAAACGTAAAGATAGCAGCATCGTCAGCTGAAGCATCATATAAAAAATATCCCAACCCTGAATCTTGGGATATAGATGAAAGATCATCATTCACTCACATGGTTATGAATGAAACTATTGATGGAGTTGGTCTGAGAAATTTAGATAACTTACCTGAATCTAATATCGTTGCCGATTGTTCTTCCTGCATCCTTTCCGAGCCTTTAGACGTTTCAAAATTTGGAATAATCTATGCTGGCGCTCAAAAAAACATTGGGCCTGCTGGATTAGCAATAATTATAATCAGAAAAGATCTAATCAAGGATATGCCTAATTTACCTGCGATGATGAGTTATAAAACATATGCAGATTCAGATTCCATGTACAACACACCACCGACCTTTGCTTGGTATTTATCTGGAATGGTATTTAAATGGTTAAAAAATAATGGTGGTTTATCGAACCGAAAACTTATCAATGAGTCTAAAGCCAATAAATTGTATTCGTTTATAGATGAAAGTGAATTTTATATGAATGATGTAGATAAAAATTCTCGTTCAATCATGAATGTTCCTTTTTTGCTTGAAAATGACTCTTTGGATTCTAAATTTTTATCTGAATCTGAATCATCAGGTTTGCTTAACTTAGGCGGCCATAGATCTGTAGGAGGCATGAGAGCAAGTATTTATAATGCAGTAAGTGAAGATGCAGTAGATGCTCTAATAGATTTTATGAAAGATTTTTCTAACAAGAATGGCTAAAAAAGAAAACACAAACAAACAACTTAATTTAATTAGAGAGCAAATTGATGCAGTTGATCAGTCAATTTTAAGAGCTTTATCTAAAAGAGCTAAATTAGTTATAAAGGCAGGAGAAAGTAAAGAAAATATTGGAGATAGTTCTTATTACAAACCAGAAAGAGAAACTCAAATTATAAGAAATTTATTGTCTTTGAATAAAAGCGAATTGAAACCTGAAAATATTAAAGCTATTTACAGAGAGATAATATCTGCATGTTTTGCCTTGGAGAAAGAAATTAATATCTTTTATTTAGGCCCTAAAGGAACATATTCTGAGCTGGCTGTAATAGATCACTTTGGCAGCTCTGCAAAACGAATTCCATGCAATGACATAAATGGAATTTTTAAATCAATCGATCAAGAAAATTCTTTTGGAGTTGTGCCAGTAGAAAATTCATCGGAAGGTGCAGTAAACCAGACTTTAGATTCTCTTCAGTCAAATGATTTGAGTATTTGTGGAGAGTTGGAACTCCCAATTAAACATTCTCTAATTGGTAAAAAAATTAAATTAGAAAAAATTTCAACCATTTATGGGCATGAACAAGCTATTGCCCAATGTAAAAATTGGCTGACTTCAAATATACCTGATGCAAAAATTAATGCTGTCGAAAGCAGCGGAGTTGCATTGCAGAAATGCAAAACTATAAAAAATTCTGCTGCCATAGCGCATTCTTCTAATGCGCAAGAATATAATTTAAATATATTAAAAAGTGGTATTGAAGATCTAAAAAACAATACAACAAGGTTTATCATTTTGGGTCAAGCAGATGCAAAGCGAAGCGGCGAAGATAAAAGCTCTATTTTAATCTCTATAGAAAATAAATCTGGAGCCTTGTCGAAAGTTTTAAAAATTTTTGAAAGTGGCAAAATAAACTTAACTCAAATTCAATCTCGACCAAATAAATTCGATAAATGGCAATATTCTTTCTTTTTAGATTTTGAAGGTCATAGAACAGATCCAAAGATTAAAAATTTAATGTCAAAATTATCTTCAGCAACCTTAAGTTTGAAGTTGTTGGGCTCTTATCCAAAATCTATCTAAATGACCGATACACTGTTAGATAGAGCAAATAAAGGAATAATGGGTTTGAAGCCATATGAACCTGGAAGACCTATAGAACAAACTCAAAAAGAACTTGGTTTAGACAGGATAATAAAACTTGCTAGTAATGAAAATCCCTTAGGAATTAGTCCTAAAGCATTAGCAGTAATTTCAAATCCTACTGATTTAAATAGATATCCGGACGGAAATGCAACAAAATTTAAAGAAAAAGTTTCCTCAGTCAACAACATCAAACCCTCAATGGTTACTGTGGGCAATGGTTCAAATGATCTAATTGAGTTTGCGGCAAAGTGTTTTTTGACAGAAGGAGATAATGCTATTTATTCTCAACATGGCTTTGCTATTTATCCTTTAGCAATTCATGCTGCTGGAGCTAAAGCTAGAAAAGCAAAAGCTAAAAATTGGGGACATGATCTTTCTCTGATGAAAGACTTAATTGATGAAAATACTAAAATTATTTTTCTGGCTACGCCTAATAACCCTACTGGAACAGTTATCCAAACCGAAGAAATTAAAAGTTTTTTAAAAGAGGTGCCTTCCAATATTGCCGTATTTGTTGATCAAGCATACTTTGAATATCTGGAAGATGAAAAATATAAAGTTCCGTATGCGTTAGTAGAAGATTTTCCTAATTTAATTATTTCAAGAAGCTTCTCTAAAGCACACGGCCTGGCAGCATTGAGATTAGGATATTCAGTGAGTTCAGAAGAAATTTCAAATTATTTTAATAGAGTCAGACAACCTTTTAACGCCAACAGCCTTGCACTTGCCGCAGGAATAGAAGCTATCGATGATAAAGATCATATTTTTAAGTCAGTAGAGATAAATAAAAAAGGCCTTGAAAAAGTTAAAGAAGCTTTTAAAAATTATGGGTTTGAATTTATAGAATCATATGGAAATTTTATTAGCTTTGATTCAAAAATTGATTCTGATTTAAGCTTTGATTTCTTTTTAAAAAAAGGAATTATTTTGCGCTCTTTAAAAGTATATGAAATGCCTACATTTTTGAGAGTTTCAATTGGCCTTGAAGAAGAAATAGAAATTTTTCTAGAAGTTTTGGAAGAATACAAAGGATTTCTTGATGTTGGATAAAAATTTCCAAATTGGAATTATTGGTCTGGGTTTGATCGGAGGATCTATTGCGAAAGCTTTATCAAAAAAAGGTTATGACGTATTTGCTGATGATATTCTCCAAAACACTATTGAAGAGGCTCAAAATCAAAAAGCAATTCTTGGAACCTTAAATCAGATTGATAAAAATAAAGATTTTATTATATTGTTTGCACTTCCGGTTTTATCTTTGTCTAAAGAGTTAGAAAAATATTCAGGAATTTTATCAAAAGCTTTGCTAGTAACAGACTGTCTAAGCGTAAAAAAAGATTTTAAAAAAACTTTAGATGAAAGAAATCTAGGAACTTCAAATTTTGTTTTATCCCATCCAATAGCAGGCTCTGAAAAAAGTGGGTTTAAAAATTCTATTCCTGATTTATTTGAAAACAAGATATCTGTTTTAACAAAATTGGCAGATACATCTGAAAGTGCTTTTCAAATATGTTCAGAATTATGGAGTGAAGTGGGCTGTTCATCTATAGAGCTTTCTATAGAGGAGCATGACAAGTTTTTTGCTTTAACTAGCCATTTACCTCATCTAATAGCTTTTAGTCTTATTTCGGCTGTTTCTGAAAAAAACCCTGGGTCAGCTAATCTTTTATCCGGCGGGGGTCTTAAAGACTTCACTCGAATAGCTTCAAGCGATCCTAAGATGTGGGAGGATATATTCTTAGCAAATAAAGAGAATATTCTAGATGCTTTAGAGAGTTTTAAAAAAGAGATAAATAACTTAGAAAATTTTATTAAAAGCTCTGATGCAAAAAAAATTAATGAAATTATTAAGTCAGCAAAGCTCTACAGAGATTCTTTATTATAAAAATGAATTTTAAAGTAAAAAAGAAAGAAGGACTTAATGGTGAATTAGTTATTCCTGGAGATAAGTCTATTTCTCATAGATCCATTATGTGTGCTTCTCTTGCTGAAGGGGAATCTGAAATTATTGGTTTTTTGGAAGGAGAAGATTGTTTAGCTACGATAGAGGCATTTGTAAAAATGGGCGTAAACCTAAAAAAGCAAGAAAATTCAATAATTGTTAAAGGAGTGGGTCTTCATGGCCTCAACCAGTCAAAAGAAGACCTGTATTTAGGTAATTCCGGAACTTCAATGAGACTGCTTTCAGGCCTGCTTGCTGGACAACATTTTTCTTCTAAATTAACCGGGGATAAGTCGTTATCCTCTAGACCCATGCTTAGAATTGTAAATCCTCTGTCTCAAATGGGTGTAAATATTTCATGCAATAAAAATGGTATGCCACCTTTATTTATAGATTCATCAAATGAAATTAATGGGATTAAATATGTATTGCCGGTAGCAAGTGCGCAAGTTAAATCATGTTTGATGTTCGCGGCTCTTTATGCAAATGAGGAATCAGAAATTATAGAAAATGAACAGACTAGAGATCACTCAGAAAGAATGTTTAAAAAATTTGGAATTCAAATCTCAGAAGAAAGTTCTGGTAATAAAAAAATTATAAAAATTCGGCCCGCTACAAAATTAAATGCAACTACTTTAAATATTCCTGGAGATTTTTCGTCTGCAGCTTTCTTTATTTTAGCCGCTACTATAAATCCTGACTCAGAATTAACTCTAAAAAACGTAGGACTAAATCCAACAAGAACTGCTTTGCTAACCGTATTAATGGAAATGGGAGCTAATATCGAGATTAAAAACTCTAGAGATGATTACGAGCCTTCCGCTGATATTCTGGTAAAAAGTTCAAGATTAAATGGAATTGACCTGGATGAAAAGTTGATTCCAAATTTAATTGATGAGCTTCCAGTCTTGTTTATTGCAGCTGCTTTTGCTAGTGGACCGACCAAAATTAGAGGAGCTGAAGAATTAAGAACAAAAGAATCCGACAGATTAGAAGCTATGTCTAAATCTTTGAGTGCGCTCGGTGTGAATTATGATTTATTTGAGGATGGGATTGACATCAAAGGGAATTCTAATTTCAATAAATCTGTCAAAATTAATTCTTTTGGAGATCATAGGATAGCTATGGCTTCAGCAGTGGCTTGCTCAATGATAGATGGAGATAATATTATTGAAAATGTTAACAATGTATCTACATCGTTTCCTAATTTCATTCAAATTAGCAATTCAATTGGAATGGATATAGATCGTATTTAAATGGAAAATTCAAAAATAATAACCATAGATGGTCCTAGTGGAGTTGGAAAGGGAACTTTAGCTAAAAATCTTGCGGATGAGCTTAACTGGGTTGTTTTGGACAGCGGGTCTTTATATAGAATGATCGGACATGTCTCTATTCAAAAAAAAACAAATAGTTTTTTAAAAATTAGAAAAGAGATTGAATCAAAACAAATATCTTTTTCTTATAAAAGCAATAGCTCTAGCATTTCA
>MDTB01121285.1_pt1 | contig 29431 bp, 30 predicted proteins | sample 811161 | NCBI WGS metagenome assembly MDTB01 (sample SAMN05326650, study PRJNA326480) | marine metagenome | isolation source: seawater | place: Mediterranean Sea | collected 2009
ATAAATTCTAAGAATAAAATTTATATAATGTTGAAGTGTGTACGACAAATTTTGGTAACCTTAACCGTCCACACTTCTCTTCTTAAAATATTAACTTTTAAAATAGCTAATTAGGCTAAAAAGCCTAATAATTCACAATAATTTTATTGAGAAAGTGTGACCGCTTATAATGTAAAATAAAACTAAATCAAGCTGTTAACATGCAAAAAACACATAAAAATACGAGAAAATTAAGGGTTTTTTTTGATTTTTTGCCTTTACTAAATTAATAATTGTAAAATGATAGCAAGAATTAATTTATCTAAACTTCTGTCAAAAATAAAAAAAAATAATTCATTATTTTTATTAATCGGATTAATATTAATAACTGTAATTAGCACACAAATATACAACGTTAATAAAAAAAGGGTTAATAGTAATTACCTAAATCTAATTAATAATAGTTATTTTCAAAAAAATTTAAAACATATTTTAAGTAATTTAGAACCAAGATATCAGACAATAGAACATAAGATTTTAAGTGGAGAGACATTTGATAAAATATTAAATGATTATAAAGTTCCAAAAGAAGAAATTAAGAAAATAAAAGATAGTCTACCAAAAATAATTAAGCTAAATCAACTAAAAAAAGATCAAAAAATAACGTTTACTCTTGATAAGCTTGAAAAAATAAAAGTAATTGAGTTTTTGTTTCCTATTTCAAGAACTGAACGAATAAGTTTAACAAGAAATCTTGAAACAAATAAATTTAAAAAAGAAAAAATTGTTTCAAATTTAAATAAAAAAATTCTTTTCAAAGAAGGAAAAATTTTACAAAGTCTTTACAGAACTGCAGTTGATTTAAATATACAGCCAAATGTTATAGTAGATTTTGCAAGAATATATGGTTTCGAAGTTGATTTTCAAAGAGATATTAGAAAAAATGATAAATTCCAAATTATTTATGAAGTTTATGAAGATGAAAATAAAAAAATTATTGATACAGGAAGAATAGTCTTTGCAGATTTAGTTTTAAGAGGGCAAGGAAATGCATTGTATTATTTTAGCAGAAAAGGCAGCGAAGGTCATTATGACAGCAATGGTAAAAGTATTCAAAAGGCCTTGATGAAAACACCAATAAATGGTGCGAGACTATCATCTAAATTTGGAATGAGAAAACATCCGATAGATGGATATAATAAAATGCATAGAGGAACAGACTTCGCTGCTCCTAAGGGAACTCCAATAATGGCATCGGGTAATGGTACTGTTGTTAGGGCTAAATGGTGTGGCGGAGGAGGTAACTGTGTAAAAATAAAACATAATTCTACCTACTCAACAGTATACGCGCACATGTGGAAGTTTGCTAAAGGAATTAAAAGAGGAGTTAGAGTTAAACAGGGGCAAATAATTGGATATGTTGGATCTACAGGTAAATCAACGGGACCACATCTTCATTATGAAGTTATTGAGAATGGAAAAAAAATAAATTCTCAAACATTAAAATTACCCTCAGGTAAGGTTTTAAAAGGAAAAGAAAGAAAATTGTTTGAGATGGAAAAAATAAAAATAGACGTGATTAAATCTGAGCTGATTTTAGGAATTAGTTAATTTAGCTATTAGCAATTTGCTTTTCTGCTTCTTTTTTATCTTTTAAATCTGAAGATGATTTTTCATTATTTACAACTGTTTTAATAGTTTCATTTGAAGACTTTATTGATTTGTTTTTTTCTTGCTCATTTAATATTCTAGTAAAATGATCTGCATGCTGGAAGTAATTCTCTGATAAAATTTTATCTTCATTGGCCAAAGCTTCCCTTGCCAAATTATTATATTTTTCAATCAATTTAGATGCATTATGGTTATTTCTTCCAGGAGATTTTCTTTGAAAATTGTCATGAGATGAAAAGTTCAATTTATACTTTGGGCTATCTCCATTTCTTTTAAAATTTCGATCACCCCTTCTAAAATTTGATCTCCTGCTATGATTATTCCTAAATGTTACCATTATTCAATGAATTTAAATTTTTGTGCTTATTACGCAACGATCTTTTTTTCCATAATCCTTTACTATAGTATTTATATAAAAACCTTCTTTTTTTAACATTTTAATAATTTGGTACTTTTGTTTAAACCCAATTTCTATTATCAGTTTGCCATTTTTTTTAATCAGAATAGCTGCCCTACTTATTACTTTTCTAATTTTTGAAAAACCGTCAAATCCACCATTCAATGCCAACTTTGGCTCAAAACCCGAAACATCTTTTTCCAAATACTTCAAACTACATAGTTTTATATAAGGTGGATTAGATACAATTATATCATATTTACCAATTTTAAAATTGTCAACATCTGATTGATAAAATTTTACTTTATTTATAATTTGAAGCATTTTTGCATTATATTTGCTTACGTTTATACTTTTTTTTGAAATATCGATGCCCACGCCATAAAAATTTGGTCTTTCTTTTAAAATTGATAAAAGAATACATCCAGAACCCACTCCTATATCTAAAATTTTTAGATTTTCATGTCTAGAATACAATTTAAGTATTTCCTCTACAACTAGCTCAGTATCTGGTCTTGGAATCAAGACATTATTATTTACGAAAAAAGAAGAATTCCAAAATTCTTTTTGATTTGTAATATATGCTATTGGTTCTCCTTTTTTTCTTCTACCAATTAATTTTATATAATTTTTTAGAGTTTTGCTGCTCAATGAATTTTTATTATTCAAAATTAGATATTTTTTATCCTTGTTCATCGCCTTTGTAAGTAAAATTTCGCTATCTAAACTTGCAGATTTAATATTAGAATTTTTTAGAATTTTTGTTGCTTTAATTAATGAACTTTCAATATTCATAGTATTAAATTAGTTTACTTAATTTTTGTTCTTGATCATGTAAATTAAGGCTTTCTAACATCTCATCAAAAATTTCACCTTCTAAAAATTCCTGAAGCTTATGTAAGGTAAGATTTATACGATGGTCTGTTACCCTTCCCTGAGGAAAATTGTAAGTTCTAATTCTTTCAGATCTATCTCCTGTTCCTATTTTGCTTTTACGATCTTGAGATCTTTCATCTTCTTTTTTTTGTCTTTCGTGTTCATAAATTCTAGATCTTAGTATTTTCATACCTTTCTCTTTATTTCTAATTTGAGATTTTTCATCTTGTTGACTTACAACTATCCCTGTTGGTATATGTGTTATCCTCACTGCTGAGTCTGTAGTATTTACACTTTGACCGCCTGGTCCACTACTTCTAAAAACATCAACTCTTAAATCTTTTTCCTCAATTTTAACATCAACCTCTTCTGCTTCTGGTAAAACTGCTACAGTTGCAGCCGAGGTATGTACTCTTCCCTGGGTTTCGGTATCAGGAACTCTCTGAACTCTATGAACGCCACTTTCAAACTTTAAAGTAGAGTAAATATTTTTACCTTTAATTGATGCAATCACTTCCTTTAAACCACCAGCATCACTTTTAGATATACTAATTAGTTCAAGACTCCATTTTTTTTTGCTACTTATTTTTTCATACATTTTAAAAAGATCTCCTGCAAAAAGACTAGCTTCCAATCCTCCAGTACCAGCTCTTATTTCGATAATTGCATTTTTTTTATCGGCCTCGTCTTTGGGTAATAGGAACAACTTAATTTTTTTTTCATTTATATTTTTTTTTTCAATTAATTCCTTTAATTCTAGTTGTGCTAGCTCTTTCAGCTCTTTGTCAGCATTTTGATCATTAATTATTTTTTCAATATCTTTTTTTTCTATTTCAAAAGAACTATATTCTTTTGCTTCTTTTATTATTTCATTTAAATCTGAATAATCTTTTGATTTTTCAGCAAATTTTTTTTTATCTACATCTCCAGAGGATAACTCTTTTTCAAGTAATGAATGTTTTGAAATAAGCTCTTTTACTTTGTTGATAGGGATCATTAACTTTTTTCTATTTCACTAGCTTTCTCCTCGACAAGCTCAACTACTTTGGAAATAATTTCTTTAGTATCTAATTTTTTTGTTTGAATACCATTCAAATACAACATATTGCTCCCTTTGCCTCCACCAGTTATACCAATATCTGTTAATGCTGCTTCTCCAGGTCCATTAACTACACACCCAATAATAGATAAAGTCATGGGTGTTTTTATATGTGAAAGCTTACTTTCCAATATTTTGACCGTATCTATAACCTCAAAAGCTTGTCGTGCACAAGACGGACAAGAAATTATTTTAACTCCTCTATTTCGTAAATTTAAAGATTTTAATATCTCATTTCCTATTTTAATTTCCTCTACTGGATGGTCTGATAACGAAACTCTTATAGTATCACCTATACCATCTAGCAATAAATTTCCTAGTCCAATAGATGACTTAATACTTCCTGGCAAAAATGATCCTGCTTCGGTAATTCCTAAGTGTAAAGGATAATCTGTAACCTTAGATAATTGCCTATAAGCACCAATAGACAAAAAAACATCTGAAGATTTTACACTTACCTTGATGTTAAAAAAATCTTGATCCTCAATTATTTTAATATTTCTTAAAGCGCTTTCAACTAATGCTTCAGGACATGGTTCTTTATATTTTTCTAATATATCTTTCTCTAAAGAACCAGCATTAACTCCTATCCTTATTGCACAATCATTATTTTTAGCTGCAGATATTATTTCTTTGATTTTTTTTTCATCTCCAATATTTCCTGGATTTATTCTTAAACATTTTGCACCATTATCAGCAGACTCTAATGCTCTCTTATAATGAAAGTGAATGTCTGCAATTATTGGTACAGCAGAATGTTTTACTATCTCTTTTAAGGATGCTGTTGAGTCTTCATCAGGACAGGAAACTCTTACAAGGTCTGCTCCTTCTTTAGCTATATCATTTATTTGATTTATAGTTTCTTTGACATTTGTAGTGAGTGTATTAGTCATAGATTGAACTGAAATTGGATTACTTCCTCCAATTTTTACATTACCAACATTAATTACTTTCGTTTTACGTCTATGAATATCTCTAAACGGTCTTAAGCTCATTTTTTTATTTATCTAATTTAAATTCGTTATGAAGCACTGATGTTGCTTTTTTTATATTTTTTTTATTTATTAAAACAGATATTTTAATTTCTGAAGTTGATATTACTAATATATTAATATTTTTTTTTGCCAAAGCTTGAAACATTCTATATGTTACTCCAGGAGTGGTAATCATTCCAACTCCAATAATTGAGATTTTTGATACATTTTTATCAATAATTAAATCTCTAAATTTAATTTTTGTATTTTTTTTAATTAGCTTTACAGTTTTTATTAAATCATCAGATTTTATAGTAAAAGTTAAATCTGTTTCTTTGCCATCAGCAGATATATTTTGAACAACCATATCAACATTAATAGAATTTTGAGATAATGGTCTAAAAATTGATGCCGCTATCCCGGGCTTATCTTTTACACCAACTAAAGTAATTTTAGCGTCATTATTAGTTGAAGATATTCCTGTAATTATTTTATTTCTAAAAATATTTTTCCTTTTGGTAATCAGTGTTCCAGACTTATTAATAAACGAAGACCTAACATCAATATTAATTCTGTTTAATCTCGCATCTTGTATAGAATTAGGTTGCATAACCTTAGACCCTAAAGATGCCATTTCTAACATTTCCTCATAGGAAATTACTTTTATTTTTTTTGCCTTATTAAATTTTTTTGGATCAGTTGTATAAACTCCTTCTACATCTGTATAAATTATACATTTTTGAGCTTTGAAAAATTTAGCAATCATTATTGCAGTTTCGTCTGACCCGCCCCTTCCTAAAGTAGTAATTCTTTTACTAAAGTTAATTCCTTGAAATCCAGTAATTATTGGAATACCACCTGATATTAAATAATTATTAATTTTTTTTGTATTTATTTTTATAATCCTTGATGAGCTAAAATTACCCTCTGTTATTATTGGAATTTGCCAAGATTGCCAAGATTGTGATTTATAACCTAGATGATTTAATCTACCAGCAATTAATGCACAGGACATCTGTTCTCCTGATGAAATTAGCACATCTTGTTCTGATGATATAAAATCTTTAGATATTTTTTTTGATTTATTAATCAAATCATTTGTCACGCCTCCCATTGCTGAAGATACAACAATAACTTTATATTTTTTTTTTTTATATCTAACTATTATATTTGCTACTTTTTTTATTCTTTCGATATTTCCTACCGAAGTACCACCAAATTTTAAAACAACAATTTTCATTGATAACTATTTTTTATAAAAATTAAAATATGTTGATAAAATACATCTTGCTTGTAATGTCAATTAAGAATGAAAAATAACACAATAAATAAAAAAGAAATAGAAAAATTTTCTAAAATTGCAGAAGAGTGGTGGAATCCAGAGGGTAAATTTAAACCTTTGCACAGATTTAACCCAATTAGAATTCAATATATTAAAGATAATATAATCAATCATTTTAGGCTAAAAAATAAAATAAATCCTTTAAAAAATATTAATCTTTTAGATATCGGATGTGGAGGAGGATTATTATCTGAGCCTATGAGCAAACTTGGGGCAAATGTAACTGGCATTGATGCGTCAGAAAAAAATATTAATGTTGCAAAATTGCACGCAAAAAAAAATAGACTAAAAATAAAATATATTTATACATCTCCTGAAAAATTGAAGATAAAAAAAAAATTTGACATAATTTTGAATATGGAAATAGTTGAACATGTAGAAGACTTGGATTTTTTTATTAAAGAAACTTCTAAATTACTAAAAAAAAAACGGTTTAATGTTCGTTGCAACATTAAATAAAACATTAAAATCGTATATTTTTGCAATTATAGGTGCTGAATATATTTTAAATTGGCTACCCATTGGAACACATGACTGGGAAAAATTTGTTAAACCTGAGGATTTAATTAAAATAAGTAAAAAAAATAATTTAAAATTAGAAAAGTTAGACGGTATGAATTTTAATGTATTTAATAACCAGTGGCATTTAAGTAGTAATAAACTAGTAAATTATATTGCTAAATTTAAAAAAGACTAATTATCTTTCTCATTTATCCATGGTATTACTTCGGTTTCTATACCTTCATCTTTTAAATCCTTAACTTCTTCAATTGAAGCATTTCCATATATACCTTTTGTTTTTTTTTTACTATTATAATGAATTGAGCGAGCCTCATAAGCAAAGTTTTCACCGACATATTCAAAATTTTTTTTAATAAATTTTTGATATTCTTTAATTGTATTTTTAATTTTCTTATATTTTTGCTTTTTATAAATTATATTTTCTTTATTTTTGCTATTTAAGACACTAGGTGACATAAGAGTTTTATCGACATTTAGTGAATCACATTTTAAGCAGGTCAGGTGTTTTAATTTTTTTAATTTTTCATATTCTTGTGAAGAAGCAAACCAACTATCAAAAGAATTTTTACAATTTTTACAGTATAATTTATATTTGATCATAAATTTAAAATAATAACTAATTTTTAAAGTTCAATAACTTATTAAGTTCTATAATCAGCATTTATTTCTATATATTTTTTTGTTAGATCCATGGTATATGCAGTAAAATTTTTTTTTCCCATATTTAAATCTACAAATATTTCAATTTTTTTTTCTTCTCTCATATATACTTTGGCATCATCCTCAACGTATAAATTGGACAATTGTCCTTTATCTACAATTTTTATTGGTCCTATTTTTATTGATAACTTGTTTAAGTTAATATTTACATTTGCTTTTCCTATGGCCATTATTATTCTTCCCCAATTAGGATCATGTCCTGCAATTGCAGTTTTTACTAAGTTTGAATTTGCAATTGAAAAAGCAATTTTTTTTGCTTCCTCTTGTGTTTTAGAATTTTTTACATTTATTGTAACAAATTTTGAAGCTCCCTCTCCATCTGCGGCTACTCTTTTTGCAAGATTTAAAAGTACAGAGTGTAAAGAAGTTTCAAAATTTTTTAGTTTTATGTCTTCAGCATTATTTATATCTGGATGTCTAGCTTTTCCAGTTGAAAATATTGATACCATATCATTTGTGCTAGTATCCCCATCACAGGATATAGCATTAAACGTAGTTTCAATATTTTTTTTTAATAATTTTTGTAAAATTATTGATGAAATTTTTGCATCGGTAAAAATATATCCCAAAGTTGTTGCCATATTTGGAAAAATCATTCCAGAACCTTTTGCAATTCCATAAATTTTAATATTCGAATTACCGATTTTACATTCTTCCATTGCAAGTTTTGGGACTAAATCTGTTGTCATAATTCCCATTGAAGCTTTAATCCAAATATATTTATTTTGTGTATACTTAATTTTATTAATTAAATCTGGAATACTGTTTTTTATTTTATCTTTAGGAAAAATTTCACCAATAGTTCCTGTGCACCCAAAAAGAATTTGATTTGGTTTAATCTTTTCTGGACTCCCCTCATCTTGAGTTTGTTTTTCAGATAGTTTTTCTGATAATTCTTCTGCAATTTCTTTTAAACTATCAAACCCTTTTTTTCCTGTAAATGCATTTGCATTTCTTGCGTTAATAACTAAAGCCATTATTTTTTTATTTTTTATATTTAAATTCCATTTAATATTTTCTGAAACTATTTTTGATTGAGTGTATACTGATGCAAAGTTTGCACCATCTCTGAAATAAAACATAACCAAATCATCTCTTACTTTATCATAAAGGTTTGCACTAGTAGAAGAAATCGACAAACCATCAATATGTTCTAAATCCTGAAAGTCACTCATTTTTGAGTTTTTGTTTTGTAGATTAAAAAAATTAGATATGTTCATTGTCATACTATTTAAATTAGTTATTTAATACCTATATAAATAATTATATTAAAATAATATATCAAAAATTGAAAAATTAGATGATAAATCCTTTAAATTTTATAACTAAGTTTATCAAGTCAAATAATCAAAAAGAACTTGAAAGATTGAATAAAATTGTAAAAAAAGTAAATGATCTAGAATATCAGGCTATTAAATTAGAAGATTCAGAATTTCCCAAAAAAACTGAAGAATTAAAAAATAAAATTAAAAACGGATCATCTTTAGATGAACTTTTGCCAGAGGCCTTTTCATTGGTTAGAGAAGCATCAAAAAGAGTTAGAAATGAAAGACACTTTGACGTTCAAATAATTGGGGGAATTGTATTGCACGAAGGTAAAATTGCTGAAATGAAAACAGGAGAAGGTAAAACTCTTACAATTACTCTTACTGCTTACTTAAATGCATTAAGTAAAAAAGGTGTGCACATAGTAACTGTTAACGATTATCTAGCAAAAAGAGACTGTAATGACATGGGTAAGATTTATAATTTTTTAGGATTATCCTCTGGATTCATAAATAATTATCAAGATGACTTTGAAAGAAGAAAAAATTACAATTGTGATATTACATTTGCGACTAACAGTGAACTAGGTTTTGATTATCTTAGAGATAATATGAAATTTTCTTCTAGCGAAATGGCGCAAAGAGGACATTATTTTTCTATAGTTGATGAAATAGATTCTTGCTTAATAGACGAGGCAAGAACTCCTTTAATAATCTCAGGAGCAGCAGAAGATAAAACAGATCAGTATATTTCAATTGATAGACTAATAAAAAAACTTAAAAAAGAGGATTATGAAATAGATGAAAAAGACAAAAATATTTTATTAACTAATACGGGAATAGATAATGTTGAAAAAATATTTTCCATAGCAGGTATCCTTAAAAATAACAATTTTTATGACCCTGAAAATTTAAATTTGGTACACCACGTAAATCAAGCCTTAAGAGCAAATCATTTATTTGAAAAAGGTAAAGATTATATTGTTAAAGATGGAACTTTAAAAATCATCGATGAGTTAACCGGAAGAATACTTGAAGGTAGAAGATATGGAGATGGTCTTCATCAAGCGCTTGAGGCAAAAGAAAGAATAGAAATACAGGTTGAAAACCAAACACTTGCATCAATAACATATCAAAATTATTTTAAATTATATAATAAAATAGCTGGATGTACAGGAACAGCGGCAACTGAGTCTGAGGAATTTTTTGAAATATACAATTTAAAAGTAATAACAATTCCAACAAATAAAAAAATGATAAGAAAAGATTGGAACGATCAAATTTTTAGAACCGAGTTTGAAAAAAATAGTGCAATTGTTTTAAAAATTTTGGAATGTAATAAAAAAGGTCAGCCAATATTAATTTTTACATCAAGTATAAATAAATCAGAGCAATATTCTAAACTTTTAAAAAGTAAAGGAGTTAAGCATGAGATTTTAAATGCAAAAAATCACGAAAAAGAAGCAGAAATAATTGCAAATGCTGGAAAAACAAACTCAGTGATAATTACTACTAGCATATCGGGTAGAGGAGTAGATATACAGTTAGGTGGTAGAAAAGGGAGTATTCCCGAAGAGAACTTAAATAAAGAAAAACAAAAAATTAAATCTTTGGGGGGTCTTTTTGTTATTGGAACTGAAAGAATGGAGTCAAGAAGAGTTGATAATCAAGCAAGAGGAAGATCAGGACGTCAGGGGGATGAAGGAAATTCAATTTTTTATGTAAGTCTTGAAGACGACTTGATGAGAATATTTGGATCTGAGTCTATGAACAATATGTTAGAGAAATTGGGATTAAAAGATGGGGAAAGTATTGATCACCCATGGATTAATAAAGCATTAGAACGAGCACAACAAAAAGTAGAGTCTAGAAACTTTGATATTAGAAAAACTCTTTTAAAATTTGATAATGTTTTAAATGACCAAAGACAAGTAATCTTCTCTCAAAGAAATACCATAATAAAAAGCGAAGAAATATTTAATATATCGGATGATTTTTTATTAGAAGTTATACAAAATTTAACTAATCTTAAAAACAAAAATATTTCAAACACAAGGAATTCAGATTTTACAAAACAATTAAGATCAATATTAGGAAAAAGCTTTGGAGAGGTAGAAATTACTGAATTAATAGAGAGTAAAAATGATAAATTTAAAGAAGAAATAGAAAAAAAATTTAAAGATAAAAGAAATGAAAGAGTAAAATTTTTAAATGAGAAACAAGCTAAAGAAATTGAAAAAAGACTTTTTTTACAAACTATAGATGTAAATTGGAAATCACATATTCAATATCTAGAACAATTAAGACAAGTAATAGGACTAAGATCTTACGGCCAAAGAGATCCATTGGTAGAATATAAAAAAGAGGCTTTCAATTTATTTGAAAACTTATTAAATAAATTAAAAACTGATTTAATAACTATTTTAATTAATCTGACAATTATAGAAAAGAAAGAAGAAGAAAAAATTGAACCTGTTAAGATTGATCCAAAATATATTGGAAAAAAAATGAGTAGAAACGAGCCTTGCTTTTGTGGATCTGGAAAAAAATATAAACGCTGTTGTGGAGCTTTATAATAAATAAAAAAGCGTAAAAATAAATATAAAAAAGAAAATAATAAATATAGTAAAATTTTTATAATTATAAATTTTATTGATTATATTATCTGCAAAGCTTTGTTTCATGCTTAAAGTATCATTATCATTATTCTGACTAGCAAAACCTCTATTTCTACCAATTGATAAAAATTTATTTTTTCTATGATTTATAATTTCTTCCCTACTTATTTTGTTAAATTCTTTTAAACTATTAACAATAGAATTTTTAACATTTTCTAAAACTAAATCCTTGTCCCTGTGTGCTCCGCCTATTGGCTCAGTAATAATTTCGTCAATTATCTTTAAGTTTAAAAGATCTTTAGCTGAAAGTTTCATTGCTTTCGCGGCTTCTAAAGTTTTTTTAGGATCTCTCCATAAAATTGTGGCACATCCTTCAGGAGAGATTACAGAATAAATTGCATTTTGAAGCATTAGGACTTTATTTGACGAGGCTAGTGCAATTGCTCCTCCGGAACCTCCTTCTCCAATAATAATTGAAATAGTTGGCACTTTAAGTTCCATGCAGCACTCAATGGATTTTGCTATTGCTTCGGCCTGACCTCTTTCTTCTGCTCCAACACCAGGATATGCCCCAGGAGTATCTATAAAAGAAATAATAGGAATATTAAATTTGTCTGCTAATTTCATTAGTCTTATTGTTTTTCTATAGCCTTCGGGTCTCATCATTCCAAAGTTTCTCTCAATCCTAGTGTCTAAATCATTTCCCTTCTCCTGACCAATTACTAATACTGAGTACTCTTTAAATTTTGCAAATCCTGCTATTACAGATTTATCTTCACCATAAAATCTGTCTCCTGATAATGGAATGAACTCATTAAATAGATTATCAATGAAAAATTTAGATTTTGGTCTATCCTCATGTCTTGCAACCATAGCAACTTCCCAAGGATTTAAATTCGAATAAATTTCCTTTAGTTTAGTGTCTATTTCAGTTTGAACTTTTGAAATCTTGCTAGTGTCTACCTCTGAAAGACCTTCCTGATTAAAAGGATCCTTAAGTTTTTCCAATTCTTGCTCAAGGTTTCTAATATCTGTTTCAAAATTTAAATAATTTTTCATTATTTTTATAATATTATTTAATTAGCAAAAAAGGCAATAAAATGTTTTATTTGCTACTTTATTAATATAATTAATATCAATATGAAAAAAGAGCAATATATACAAACTAAAAATTTATCAGTTGCAAAAAACTTATATAATTTTGTTAATGATGAATTATTACCGGGAACAGAAATAAGTAGTGGTAGTTTCTGGGAAGGATTTAGTAAAACTGTTCATAAACTTGCTCCGATAAATAAAGAACTATTAGAGATTAGAGAGGAATTGCAAGAAAAAATAAATATTTGGCACAAAAAAAATAAGAGCAAAAAATTTGACTTGAAAGAATATATTAATTTTTTAAAAAAAATTGGATATTTAAAAAAAAATGGGCCTAAATTTAAAATTAAAACTAAAAATGTAGACGAAGAAATTTCAAAAGTAGCTGGGCCTCAACTTGTAGTCCCCATAATGAACTCTAGATATTCGCTTAATGCAGCGAATGCAAGATGGATGAGCTTATACGATAGCCTATATGGTACAGATGTAATTGAGTCAGAAGAGGGAGGAAGTGAAAGATATGATCCTTTAAGAGGTCAAGAAGTAATTAAGTACGCAAGAGAATTTTTAGATAATCATTTTCCTATTAAAAATTTAAGTTGGAAAAATGTTACTAGCATGTCTATTAAAGATACGAATTTAAATCTTTATGAAGGCGATAGATCAGCTAAATTAAAAAATTTAGAAAAATTTATTGGTTACAGAGGTGATAAAAATAAGCCCTCTGCTATCATACTAAAAAATAATAATCTACACATCGAAATTATAATAAATCCAAATGCATTTAGTGCCAAAGGTGATATAGCTGGAATAAGCGATATCATTGTCGAGGCAGCAATATCAACGATATGTGATAACGAAGATAGTGTAGCTGCCGTTGATTCTGCAGATAAAGTAATTTGTTATCGAAATTGGCTAGGTTTAATGAAAGGTGACCTAAAATCTGAATTTGAAAAAAAAGGAAAAATATATTTAAGAAAATTAAACCCTGATAGAAAATATTTTTCAAGTGATGGAAAAACTTTAAAACTTCATGGTAGGAGTTTGTTGCTAATAAGAAATGTAGGTCATTTAATGACAAATCCTGCTATTATTTTAAAAGATGGTTCAGAAGTTCCAGAAGGAATTATGGATGCTTTTATAACTTCGGCGGCTTGCATTCATGATTTAAAAACAAAAAGAAACTCAAGAACTGGATCTATTTATATTGTAAAGCCAAAAATGCACGGCCCAGATGAAACAAAATTCACTAACCTAATTTTTGAAAAAGTAGAAAAAGTTTTAAATTTAAAGAAATTTACAATTAAATGTGGAATAATGGACGAAGAAAGAAGAACTTCTGCTAATCTTAAAGAATGTATAAGAACTTTAGAAAATAGAGTTTTTTTTATAAATACTGGTTTTTTAGACAGAACAGGTGATGAAATGCATACCTCAATGGAAGCTGGCCCAATGATTAAAAAAGGCGATATGAAAGCATCTAAATGGATTAAGGCATATGAGAATAATAATGTTGATATAGGTCTTGAATGTGGCTTATCAGGAATTGCACAAATTGGAAAAGGAATGTGGGCAATGCCAGACAAAATGGCAGATATGATGGAACAAAAAATTTCACATTTAGAAGCTGGTGCTAACTGTGCGTGGGTTCCTTCCCCAACTGCTGCAGCACTTCATTCTCTTCATTATCACAAAATTAATATTTTTATAAAACAAAAAGAATTAAAAAAAAGGAAAAAAGCAATGCTTTCTGACCTTCTAAATATACCAGTAGCTGATAGACCTAATTGGTCCTTAGAAGACATAAATTCTGAAATTTCAAACTCAGCACAAACAATCTTGGGATATGTTGTAAGATGGATAGATCAGGGTGTAGGATGCTCAAAAGTCCCTGATATTAATAATGTTGGACTAATGGAAGATAGGGCAACTTTAAGAATTTCTTCACAACATATAGCAAACTGGTTGCATCATGGAATTTGTAGTAAAAAACAAGTTTTAGAAATTATGAAAAAAATGGGAAAAGTTGTTGATAAGCAAAATAAAAATGACCCATTATATGAAAATATGTCTCCTAAGTTTGATAAATCAATTGCTTTTAAAGCTGCTTGCGAACTGATTTTTCATGGCATAAATCAGCCTTCAGGTTATACGGAACCTTTGCTGCATCTTAATAGACTTATTAAAAAAAACTAATATTTCTAATTTAAATTTTATTTCTATTTTTAAATGCTGAGAACAATGTACCATCATCTAAACTTTCAATCTCTCCTCCTACTGGAAGACCTTGGGCTAATTTAGAAACTTTTACGTTAATTTTTTTTAAACTATCATGAATATAATATGCTGTAGTTTGACCTTCAACAGTTGCGCTAGTTGCTATAATAACCTCCTCTATTTTATCTTTTTTAACTCTTTCTACTAAAGAGTTAATTAAAAGATCTTCCTTTCTTTGACCGCTTGATGAAATTGTTCCACCTAGGATATGAAAATATCCTTGATATATACTTGAATTCTCAATGCTCCATTGATCTGCAATGCTTTCGACAACACATATTTTGTTAAATTTATTTTTATTATTTTCACAATTATTACATCCAATAGAATTAGATTTAAGTGTCCCACAAGAATTACATCTTGAAACATTTTTATAGACTTTAGTTAAACTCCCAGCCATTGGCTTTATTAATTCTTCTCTATTATTAATTAATTTTAAAACTATTCTTTTTGCTGATTTCGGCCCTAATCCTGGAAGTCTTGAAATTAATTTTATTAATTCTTCAATCTCATTAATATTTTGCATTAGATTAAAGTGGCCATTTAAAACCTGGAATACCAAAACCATCAGTTGCCTTTGAAATTTCTTCTGATGTTTTTGATTTTAATTGTATTTTTGCGTTATTATGAGCTGCGACTATCAAATCTTCGATTATAGTTTTTTCTTCTTTTAATGTTTCATCTGATATAAAAATTTTAATCATTTCACCATCTCCATTTATTGTTACTTTTACTGAGTTTGATCCAGACGTTCCTTCAACAGTTATATTTTTAATTTTTTCCTGACTCTCTCTCATTTTTTCTTCTAACTCTTTGGCTTTGCCTATAATTTTTGTAAAATCAGTCATTTTCTTTATCACTTTTTACATCAATTAACTCAGCATCAGAAAAAGTTTCTAAAACTTTTTGATAAAATGAGTTGTTTTTAGCATTTTCTATATTAGTTTTTTTAATCTCTTTATCTTTTTCTTTTTTTGAAGGTTCGCCCTTTTTTTTTGATAAGGTTATTATCCATCTATCACCAGTCCACTCGTATAATTTCAATGATAGTATTTTTACAAATTCTTTATCTAAGTTTTCGTTAAAAGAAATTTCAATTCTATGATTTTCAAAACTAACAAGGTTTATATTTTTTTCTAATTCATATTTTAGTTTTGCCTCTTTTTTTAAACTGCAGGTATCTAATAAATCATCAAAAGATCTAATTGTTAAAGTTTTTTTTTTGTTAGTTTGTTCTGAAAGTTTTTCTTGAGTAAAATTTTTAATTTGATCAACAGTTTTATTTTGTAAATCAAGCTGTTCATCATTATTAGTTTTTAAATTTTGAATTACAGAATCAGTTTCCTCCTTGGATTTTATTTCATTAACATCATTATTTTGTTCAATTAGTTTTGAAATATTTGTTATTTTTTTTAAATGAATTAATCTTATTAAAAACATTTCAATAGATAAATTTTGGTTAAAAACAATGTCTAATTCATCTAATGCTTTAATGGTAAATTGCCAAAATAATATAAGTGTTTCAGAGTTTAAATTTTGTGCAATCTCTTTTATTCCTAAAAATTCATCATCATTTAATGAAAAATTATTTCCTTCAATTTTTAAAGTGTCAATATTTTTTAAATAGTAAAGGATCTCTAAAAAATCATTAATAAAACTTTTTGGCTCTACACCTTGGTTATAAATTTCTCTATAAATCTCAAGAGTTTCTCTTTCTTTGCCCAGAAAAATTAAACGAAATAAGTTTATCAACTGAGATTTATCAAAGTATCCAAACATCTTTTGGGCTAAACCTAAATCAAGTTCAGTATTTTTCTCCAAGCTTAATAACGCTCTATCTAAAAGAGAAAGAGCATCTCTTACTGATCCTTCGGAAATTTTTACTATAAGTTTTAATGCATCGTCAGACACTCTTCCATTTTCAATATCTTTGATTTTTTTTATATAATCAAAAAGTTCTAAAGATTTTATTCTTGATAAATCAAACCTTTGACATCTTGAAACTACTGTTACAGGAATTTTTTTAATCTCAGTTGTTGCAAAGATAAATTTTAAATACTCTGGAGGCTCTTCTAGAGTTTTAAGCAAAGCATTAAATGCTTGCTTACTAAGCATATGAACTTCATCAATAATAAATATTTTATACTTTGCCATAGTGGGGCCATATCTTGAAAAATCAATTAAATCCCTTACATCATCTACACCAGTCTTGCTAGCGGCATCCATTTCCAAAACATCAATATGATTAGAGTCGGAAATATTTTTACAATTTTCACAGAAATTATTTTTACAAAGTTTTTCAATACCATTTTTACAATTTAATGATTTTGCAACTATTCTTGCGATTGTGGTTTTTCCTACGCCCCTAATCCCAGTAAAGAGATATGCATTAGGCACTTTTTTTGATTTAATGGAGTTAAAGATTGTTTGGATTGAAATATTTTGTCCTATTATGTCCTCAAATACTTGAGGTCTATATTTTAATGCCAGAACCTTTGAATTTTTACTCATTTAAATTAGTTACAGGAGACTAGAACCTGAATAACTGTCTCTACGATTGCTTCTGTTAAGATCTGGTCGGGTTCAAGCAGCATTCACCTCTAGCCTCCGTACTTATTATAACAGTAATGATTTCTAATCCACAACAAAAGTATTTAAAAAATTATTTTTGTCGAAATTTATCTGCTAGAAAAACACCTAAAACGTGAAAATCCTCACAATGGAGACCTAATTCTTCCAAAGATTTTTGAACTTTGGGTTCCTCAATGTGTCCATCTAAATCACAAAGAAAAAAATAAGAAGTAAATGAATTTTTTTCCGGATAACTTTGGAGTTTAGTTAAATTAACTCCATTTATAGCAAAACCTCCTAGGGCTTGATAAAGTGCAGCTGGTTTACTTTTAAGTTTAAATAGAAAAGAGGTAATATACTTATCTTTGCCCATTTCAGGTTGAACAACTGATTTTCCCATAATTAAAAAGCGAGTAACATTTCCTTTTTCATCTTCTATATTAGATTCTAAAATTTTTAAATTATAAATTTCGGCACTTAACTTAGAAGCTATCGCAGCCTCATTTTTTTTTTTATTTTCTGATATGAATTTTGCACTTCCCGCAGTATCTGCGCGAACATTTTCAATTAAGTTATTTTTTTTTATAAAGATTGTCGATTGAGAAAGAGCTTGGGCATGAGAGAACACATGCTTTATATCTTTTATTTTTGTGCCCTGTAATCCTAACAAATGGTGTTCAATTGGATGAAAATGTTCTGCATATATATTTAATCTATATTTAAAAATTAGGTATTCTATTCCTATGTTCCCAGTAATTCTATTTGACTCTGGTATTATAATCCTAACTTTATCATCTTCATTAGCTTTTCTAAAACATTCGTCAAAAGTTTTACACGGTAAAATTTCTGCTTTTGGATAAACTTCTAAAGCCGCAAGATGAGAATATGCACCTAAACTTCCTTGAAAAAGAATTTTCATACTTATAACTTATATTCCATAATCTTTTTTATAGCTAGATAATCTTCTTTAGTATCGACTCCCATCGGCGATGTCTTGGCCAAAGAGACAAAAATTTCGATATTATTTTCTAAAGCTCTTAATTGTTCAAGTCTATATTTAATTTCATTTTTTGTTTGTTGAAAATTAATAAATTTTTCAAGAGCAGATACTTTATATGAGTAAATTCCTATATGGTGATATATGTTCTGGTTTTGCATTGAGTTTTCTCTGAAAAAATTTATTGCTTTAACGAAACTATTAATTTCTAGCTTTTTTTTAGTCAAAACTTTTACAATATTTTTATTATTAAAATAAGAATTATCTTTTATTTCTGCACATAATGTTCCAATTTCAGATGAGTGTTTAATCATTAGTTCATTTAAATTTATAATATCATAAGGATCTATTAAAGGTTCGTCTCCTTGTAAATTTATTATATAATCTACATTCTTTATTTTTAATTTTTGGAATGCCTCATAAATTCTATCGGTTCCAGTATTGTGAATTCCAGTAAGTATTGCTTTTCCGTTATTTTTTTCTACTGCATGTAAAATTTCTCTATCTTCAGTAGCAACTATCACATCTCCTATTTTTGACTCCTCCGCTTTTTTTACTACGTGGCAGATTATTGGTAAATTATTTATTTCTAACAAGGGTTTTCCCTTTAGTCTCATCGCTGACATTCTAGAAGGAATTATAATTACAGTTTTGCTCATTTTTACTATTTTGTTCTAATCTATGCGTCTAACAGACGCAAAATAATAAATTAAAACTTAAGAAATTTAGAACTTATCATGTTATATGTTCATTTTAAAAAAAATTAAAATGGATTCGTTCGAAATAAACAAAATTTTAGCTGCTATTTTAGTCACTGTTTTGCTTGTCTTTGGAATAGGGAAAGTTTCAGATATAATTTTTAATATTAAAAAACCTGAGGTTGCCGGTTATAAAGTTGAGGTTAATGTTGCAAGCACTGCAGCTACTCAAGTAAGTGCTGAAAGTGAAATTGATATTTCTACATTTCTAGCTTTAGGAAATGTTGATCATGGTAAAAAAGTATTTAAGAAGTGCGCAGCTTGTCATAGCGTTAATGAAGGTGGGGCTAATAAGATAGGACCAGCATTATATTCTGTTGTTGGCAGAGCTGTAGGTGGTGTGTCTGATTATAAATATTCAAAAGCTCTAGCTACTTATGGCAAAAACTGGAGTTGGGAAGAATTAAATGGTTTCTTACTAAAACCATCCACTTGGATAAAAGGAAATAAAATGGGATTTGCAGGTCTTAAAAATGAAAAAGATAGAGCTTCAGTTATTCTTTACTTAAACGAAAAAGGCGATAATCCAACAACATTACCCTAATTTATTAAAACAATATAATAAAATAGATTTTTGAACATAAATTCTATTTAAAGCTTGATTCCAGACTTTTGATTGTTTGCCAAAAAAAATTTCATTTGTAACTTCTTTACCTCTTGGTAAACAATGAAGAAATATTGCATCCTTTTTAGCATACTTCATAAGTTTTGAATTTATTTGAAAATATTTAAAATCTTTAAGTTTTTTTTTTTTGTCAACTTTATCATTCATCGAAATAACTTTGTCCGTAAATACTACATCAGCAAAAGAAATAGCCTTTTTTGCATCATTAAATATTTTTAATTTTCCATTATTTTTTTTAACCCAATTTAATAAATCTTTTTTTGGTAAATATTTTTGTGGACATCCAATATTTAATTTAAAAGAAAATTTAACTGATGCTTCGATTAAACTATTAAGAACATTATTTGAGTCGCCAATCCAACATATATTTAAACTTGAAATTTGTTTTTTTTTGATTTCTTCAATTGTAAATACATCGGACAGTACCTGTGTTGGGTGAGATAAAGGGCTCAACCCATTTATAATTGGAATTGTTAAATTTTTTTTAAATTTCTTTAATTTTTCCTCACTATCAGTTCTTAACATAAATGCGTTTCCATAAGTTGATATAATCTTAGCAGTATCAGCTAATGATTCTCCACCTTTTGTTAAGTGTAATTCATCACCTCTCAAAGTTAACGCGTCACCGCCAAGTTGCCTTATTGCTAAATAAAAACTTAATCTAGTTCTCAAACTAGATTTTTCAAACATTTGTATGAGTAATTTCCCTTTTAATGGTTTATCTTTATCAACGTCTAATGTGTTGTAACCTTTTCTAGCTTTTTTTCTTCTTTTTGCATCTAATATTATTTTTTTTAGCGTTGCAGCCGGAATTTCTTTAATATTAAAAAAATGTTTCATTTACTTTTATATTCTCGACAAACTTTTTTTATAATTTTTACTGCTAAATCAATTTCTTTTTTTTTAACATTAAGAGGCGGTAATAGTCTAATTACATTTTCACTAGCCTTAATAGTTAAAAGTTTGTTTTTTAATAACTTCTGTATAAAGTTTGTTTGATCAGTAAATAATTGTAATCCAACTAATAACCCAACTCCTCTTATCTCTTTTATAATTGTAGGATACTCTTTTTTTATTTTATGCAATTCAAAATGAAAATATTTAGAAGTTTTTTGAACATTTCTTAAAAATCCTCTTTTAAAAATTTTATCTAATACAGCATTACCTACTGACATTGCTAACGGATTTCCGCCAAAAGTAGAACCGTGGGTGCCTGGAGTCATTCCTGCTGCGACTTTTTTTGACATTAAAACTGCACCTACCGGAAAACCACCACCAATCCCTTTTGCTATTGGAACAATATCAGGCTTCACTCCTGAATATTCAAATGCAAAAAATTTTCCACTTCTTCCAATTCCGCACTGCACTTCATCTAATATCAAAAGAATTTTTTTTTTATTACAAATTTTTCTTAAATATTTTAAGCATTTAACAGGTATTGTTTTAATACCTCCTTCACCCATTACAGTTTCTACCATAATTGCTGCTGTATTATTTTTAATTTTATTATTTATATTTGGAAATCTAGGTTTAAAATCTCTAAATTCAATATGATCAAATCCTGGGACTTTAGGTCCAAAACCTTCTGTCATCTTTTTTGAACCACTTGCAAATATTGTTGCAATAGTTCTTCCATGAAAGGAGTTTTTTATACAAAGGATTCTGTTTTTTTGCGGTTGGCCAATGGAATAAAAATATCTTCTTGCTATTTTAATTGCAGCCTCAGTTGCTTCTGCACCACTATTTTGAAATAATACACAATCTGCAAAAGTTTTTTGGGTTAATCTTTTAGCTAATTTTTCTCCCTCAGGAATTATAAATGAATTAGATACATGCCAAAGTTTTTTTGATTGTTTGTTAATTGCTTTTACTAAATATGGATTAGAATGACCTAAAGAATTAACAGCTATTCCTTGAACAAAATCTAAATATTTTTTTCCATTTTCTCCATATAGAAAAGTTCCTTTACCTTTTCTAAATGAAATTTTTCTTCTATTATAATTTTTTGCTAATGAGCTCATAATCAAGTTTTTATTTTATGTCCAGATTTAAAATAGGAATAAGATATTAACCAGCTTAAAATTGTAAGTATAAATAAAAATATAATTGAAAACAAAATAGGTCCATCGGATACACCTAAAAAAGAGGTTCGAAATCCATTTATTATTAAAAATATTGGGTTATATAAGCTTATGCTTTTTAAAATTTCAGGTAATCTATCAAGTGTATAAAAAGTGCCACTACAAAAGGTTAACGGTGTTAGAACAAAATTTGTAATAGCTGAAAGATTATCAAATTTATCAGAAAACTGGCCAGCCATCAAACCAGCAGCACCGAGTATAAAGGAGCCACTTACAGTGAAAAATATTAAGTACATAAAATTGTTTATTTTCAAATCAATAAAAAATGAAAAAAAAATTATTGAAATCATAGCAATAATTACACTTCTTGTAACTGCTGCTAAAATAATTGCTAATGTAATTTCTGCATCCGATAAAGGTGCCATAATTGTATCAACTAAAATATTCTGCATTTTTCCAATCATTAAAGATGATGAAGAATGACTGAAAGCTTGTTGACAAACTTGCATACATATTAGACCTGGTGCCAAAAATACTAAAAATGAATGACCTAAAACATCGCCTCTTTCATTTCCTATGGCTAAAAACAGAACTAATAAAAAAAGACCTGCGCTAACTAAGGGACTCAGTAATGTTTGTTGCCAAACTGCAAAAAATCTCAAAACTTCTTTTTTGTAAAGACTTGAAAAACCAACCCAGTTAATCAGCCCAAATTTTCTTACACCTATCTGATATTTTTTTTGTAATTCAACCATGAATAAATATATTTAACGTCTTTTTATAATTTTTGTGTAAAAAACGAAGATTTGACTTGAAATTATATAAATTTTATGTGTATCTCCATATTGTTATTATAAATATTTAACATACTATATATTGTTACTATGAGCTGGACAGACGAAAAAGTTTTAAAATTGAAGGAATTGTGGGGAAAAGGCAATACTGCAAGCCAAATTGCAGAAATAATTGGTGGAATTAGCAGAAATGCTGTCATAGGAAAAGCCCACAGACTAAATCTATCTGCAAAAATCAAAGCAAGAAGTTCGTCTAAAAATCAAATGTCTCCAAAATTCAAAAATGGCGAGAGAGAAACTCAAAAACGTGGGAGAAGAAGCATATTTAAATCCCTTATAATTGAAAAAGATTTTGAGCCAGAAAATCCAAAACAACTTGAGGAATTAGATGAAAAGTCATGTAAATGGCCAATTGGGCATCCTGATGAAAGTTCATTTTATTTTTGTGGCAGGGCGTCTTTAAAAGATTTTTCTTATTGCAAGCTTCATCTTTTATATGCATTCCAACCAAAGGGTAAAAAGGAAGATATAGTAGATAAAGATGATGAAGTTCCTCAATTCATAGAAAAAAAAATCAAGTCAGCTTAGTATTTAAATCAAATTTAATAGTAATTTATCAGCTTTTATTATTTTTATTTTTTCTTTTTGCTTTAATTCCTCTTTTAACACCATTTATAGCAATATAAATCACGTATAGTAAAATTAATAAAACCAATAAATAAATAAAGTTTATAATCATTTATTTTTTATTTTATTTTTTTTAGAAAACTCTCCTGCCTCTTTCCACATAAAAGCATATTTTTCTATTTCCAAATCAAAAACATGTACACTTGGAATGCCTAAATCAAAGTTATTTTTATACTTTTTTGAAGCAATATTATCATATTTTAACAAATTTAATTGATCTAATGTTAAAATTGGTTTTGGAAGTAATTGAAAAATAATTGCTGATAATTTAGCTAAAATTAATGGCATGGGCAATAATAATCTTTTTTTTTCCATAATTCTTAAAAGTCTCTTTAACAAATTTTTTAAGGAAATAACTTCAGGACCAAGACATTCGATTGTTGTCGAATTAATATTTTTTAAAATTACCTGATATATTACTTCTGTTAAATCAGAACAGTGTATTGGTGTGAACTTTGTATTTCCATTATAGTATAGAGGAAAAATTGGTAACAAGTTCAATAGTGTCATAAATTTAGTAGTAAAATTATCGTCTACCGAATAAACAACCGAAGGTCTAAGTATTGTTGTTTTTGAAAAATTTTTTTTAATATTTTTTTCACCTTCTAATTTACTTTTTGCATAGTTAGAACCTTTAGCACCTTCAATGCCTAAGGCTGATAAATGTATAAATTGATGAACTTTATATTTTTCACAAATTTTAGAAATTAAAGTCGGAAAAATATTATGAATATTATTAAAAGTATTTCCTTTTCCTTTCTCATATAATATCCCTATTAAATTTATACAAATATCATTGTTCTTGATCAAAATATTAATTTTTTCTTCATCAAAAATTCTAGCCTCTTCGATATTAATATATCCTGCGTTGGCCTGGGTCTTTAAGATGTACCCTTTTTGATGTAAGTTTCTTGTTACCGCTGTAACTATATAATTATTCCTTGTTAGTCTTCTTATTAAATGACGACCAATTTGCCCACTAGCGCCAAATATTAATACTTTTTTCATATTATTTACCAAAAAATAGACATTATTGTTTTGTCTTTATATATATAAATTAAAAATGAATAACATCAAAATCTTTGAAAACGATTTACCCCTGGGTCTTGATTTATCTAATGAAAAAGTAATTGGTGTTGATAATGAAGCGCTGGGATTAGTTCTTGGCAGGGATCCTCTTACTTTAGTTCAATTAGGTCTGGAGTCAAAACAGTTTTATTTAATAAAACTTAATAGAAAAACATATGAAGCGCCTAATTTAATTAAAGTTTTATCAAACCCTTCAATTCAATTCATTATGCATTATGCAAGACAAGATCTATTATGGTTAAAGTATCATTTAAATGTTCAACCTAAAAATATTTTCTGTACAAAATTAGCATCAAAGATAGCACGCACAGCAAGTTCGGCTCATGGATATAAAGATTTAGTTAAAGAGATATGTGGCAAGGAAATTTCTAAAAAAGAACAACAAAGTGACTGGGGAAATCCAAACCTTTCTGAAAAACAAATTAATTATGCTGCTCAAGATACTCAATATTTATTTGAAATTAAAAATAAACTAACAAAAATGCTTGAAAGAGAAAAAAGAATTGATCTTTTTGAAAAATGTATGAAAGTAATCCCAGTGTTAGTAGATATGGAAATATCAGGGTATAAAATTGAAACATTTGAACATTAAGTGGTTTGATGAAAAAAAATAATTATAAAAAAATAGCTAGAGATGTAATTCAACTTGAAATAAAAGCTTTAAAAAAATTAAAATCTTCTCTAGACAATTCTTTTGATCAGGCGGTAAATGCAATAGTTAAATGTCAATCAAAAATTATTCTTTGTGGAGTAGGAAAAAGTGGAATTATTGCAACTAAAATTGCTGCAACACTATCTTCAGTAGGAAACCCATCATTTACACTTTCTGCGAGCGATTGTTCTCATGGTGATTTAGGAAGTATTTCAAAAAAAGATTTGCTTATATTAATAAGTTATTCTGGTGAAACTCAAGAATTAAAAAATATAATTCAGTATGCTAATAGAAATAAAATTAAACTTATTGGAATAGTTTCAAAAAAAAACTCAATACTATATAAAGCTTCGGATATAAAGTTATTAATACCCGAAGTGAGAGAGGCTGGCCTAGGAATTGTGCCAACCTCAAGTACTAATATTCAACTTGCTATTGGAGATGCCCTAGCGGTAGCATGTTTAAATAAAAAAAAATTTAGTAAATATGATTTTTCTAAATTACATCCAAGCGGAAACTTAGGTTCTCAACTTAAAACAGTTGAAGATCTGATGGTAACTGGCAAAAAAATTCCTTTTATAAATGAAAATAAAAAAATGAAAGATGCTTTAAAAATAATTACAAATAAAAAACTAGGTGTTTTAATTGTAAAAAATAGTTCAGGAAAAACTACTGGAATCATTACTGATGGTCAAATAAGGAGAGCAAGTCAAAAAAATAAAAACATACAGGTTTTAAAAGTAAAGCAAGTTATGACTAAAAATCCTATTAGTATTGACAAAAATACTTTAGCTGCAAAAGCATTAAATTTAATGAATAGCGAAAAAATTACTTCGCTTTGTGTAACAAAAAATAATAGAAAAAATGTAACAATTGGAATTTTACACGTTCATTCGATACTTGAGGCTAATATTCAATAAATGTGGAAAAAAATATCCTTACAATTAATCTTGCTGTCCTTTGCATTATTTTCAATTTTCTACGCATACAATACATATTTTGTCAAAGATAATGTAATACAAGAAAAAAAAAATGAAGTAACTGAGTTAGAAAAAAAAGAAGAAGATAAGATTGAAATAATAAAAGACGTAATAGAAGAAAATAATAAAGAAAATATAATCAAAAATCTTAAATACGTTTCTAAAGATAGTTTGGGTAATGAATATATAATAGGATCTAAATACAGTGAGTTGAGCACAAGTGAGGAGGATATAATTAATATGAGAGAAGTAAATGCTGAAATTATTATGTTAAATTCTGAGCCAATTTATATAACTTCTGATTTTGCAAGATATAATAATAAAAACTATGAAACAGTATTTACAAGTAACGTAACAATTATTTATTTGGAAAACAAAATTACATGTGAGGTTTTCAATATTTCTGTAGAAAATAATCTTGCACATGTAACAAAAGACGTTATTTACGAAAATTCAAAAGGAAAACTAATAGCAGACACAATAGAAATTGACTTAATAACAAAAAACTCTAAAATTTTTATGAATGATGAAAATAAAAAAGTTATAGTAATTAATAAGTAAAATGGGAATAATAAAAAAATTCAGAATAAAATCTTTTAAAAAAAATAAAGCCTTGGTAGCTTTAAATAAGATATCACTATCATTTGGAAAAAGAAGAATATTAGAGGATGTAAGTTTTAATATTAATGAAGGTGAAATACTGGGAATGTTGGGGCCTAATGGAGTTGGAAAATCTACTATTTTTAATATTATAACTGGACAAATTAAGCCAGATGCTGGATCAATTCTTTTCGATAATGTAAATGCAACAAACTACCCAATATATTTAAGAACTAGAAAATTTAAAGTGGGATATGTACCTCAACATGGTGGTTTTTTTCATGATCTTACATTAATTGAAAATCTAAATGCAATAGCAGAAATTTTAATTAAAGATTCCAATAGGAGAAATTTTAAAATAAATGATTTAATTGCGAAATTTGAACTAGACTCTGTAAGGGAAGTAAAAGCAAAATTTTTATCTGGAGGTCAAAAGAAAAAATTAGTCATTGCTTTGGCATTATTAGGAGACCCTAAAGTTCTTCTTTTAGATGAATGTTTTGCGGCACTAGATGTTTTGACAATTAAAATGCTACAACAACTAATTGTAAATTTACAAACAGAGAGCAATATAGGAATTTGTATCTGTGATCACCAGGCAAGAGATTTGCTATCGTGTGTAGACGCAGCAATAATATTGTCAAATTGCAAAATAATTGCTCAAGGAACACCTTCTCAACTTATAAAAGACGAAAAAGCTAAATCTCATTATTTTGGTGAATCTTTTAAATTTAATTAAGAAAATCTTTATAGATGGATAAAATTATTTGGATAGACAAGAAAATAAATAATTACAATAAAAAAATAGTAGTAGATGGCGACAAAAGTTTATCTATAAGATGGGCACTTTTAGCTTCTCAAGCCTTGGGAATATCAAAAGCTCATAACCTGCTTAATTCTGATGATGTTTTAAATACAATTAATTGTTTAAAAAAACTTGGCGTAAAGATAGTTTTAAATAAAAAATACTGCGAAATTTTAGGTAATGGACTAAATAGTTTTAAATATAAAAAAAACATAGTTTTGAATGCCGGTAATAGTGGAACATTAGCCAGACTGTTAATTGCTCTATTAATTCGCTCACCCTACAAAATAAAAATAGTTGGGGATAAAAGTTTATCTAAAAGAGATTTTTTAAGAGTTATTAAACCTTTAAAAAAATTTGGAGCAACTTTTTATCCAAAAAATAAAACTACCCTCCCCTTATATGTAAAAGGAAATGATCACTTAAGACCAATTAATTATTATGAAAACATTGGAAGTGCACAAGTGAAAAGTTGTATAATGCTTGCGGCATTAAATGCTCCTGGCAAAACTAAAATCACCGCAAAGAATTCCAGAAACCATACTGAAATTTTATATAAATATCTTAATATCCCCATAAAAATTTTAAAAAAAAAAAATATAAGTTTAATAGAAATTAAAAGTAAAAATAATATACAACCATTAAACTACAAAATTCCATCTGACATAAGTAGTAGTGCTTTCTTTGTGGTTCTAACTTTGCTTACAAAGAAATCCAGTCTGATAATTAAAAATGTAAATATAAATGAGTCAAGGATAGGATCTATGATTATTTTGAATAAGATGGGTGCAAGAATAGTATTTAAAAATAAAAGGAATTATAAAGGTGAAAAAATTGCTGATATACATGTTAAATCTGCAAAATCTCTAAAATCTATTAAATGCCCTACAAAATATAATAGTAGTGCAATAGATGAGTTTTTAATTATTTTTTTAGTAGCTGCTAAATCTAAAGGAGTATCCTACTTTAAAGATTTATCTGAATTAAATAAAAAAGAAAGTCAAAGATTAAAATTAGGCTCAAAAATTTTAAATAAGATTGGAATAAAAACTAAATTAACAAATAATTCTATAAAAATATACGGAGATCCAAATTTAGATCTAAAAAAAAATTATGAAATAAAAAACTTTTTTAAAGATCATAGAGTTTTCATGATGAGTGCAATCGCAGCTTTAGCATTTGGAGGTAAATGGAAAATACACAACTCCGATTCAATTAAAACATCATTTCCATCTTTTTTAAAATTAATAAAACATTTGGGAGGAAAGTTTATACAATGAAATTAAGGAAAAATATTAAAATTGCTATTGATTCTCCTGCTGCAGCTGGTGCAGGCACTCAGGCAAAATTAATTTCAAAACATTATAATCTTTTTTACCTAGATACAGGTAAAATTTATCGTCTTCTTGCTTATGATAAATTAAAAAATAAAAAAAAATTTAACACATCTTTAATAAAGAAAAGAATGAAAAAATTAAAAATTAAAGATTTAATAAGTAAAAAATTACTATCTAATGAAGTAGGCATTGTAGCTTCAATTATTGCAAAAGATAAAAAAGTACGAAAGTTAGTTCACAATTTTCAAAAAAGATGTGCCTATTATCCTGGCAAAAAATATAATGGTTCATGTCTAGATGGAAGGGATATAACTTATAAAATAGTGCCTGACGCAAATATTAAATTTTTCATCACGGCAAATATTAAAATTAGGGCATTAAGAAGGTACAAAGAGCTAAAAAAAATTAATAAAAATACTAAATTTAATGATGTGCTAAAAAGTATTAAAAAACGTGATAAAAATGATTATAATCGAAAAATATCACCCTTAAAGAAAACAAAAGATTCAATCTTGATTAATACATCAAATTTAACTAAAAGAGCATGCTTTTTAAAAATAAAAAAAATTATAGATAAAAAGCTTAAAAATTATGGAAATTTATAAGGAATTAAATAC
>MDTB01026808.1_pt1 | contig 29427 bp, 27 predicted proteins | sample 811161 | NCBI WGS metagenome assembly MDTB01 (sample SAMN05326650, study PRJNA326480) | marine metagenome | isolation source: seawater | place: Mediterranean Sea | collected 2009
AATGTATGGATTTCAACATTCATTAGCCAAGCAGTTAACTTGATACTTGGTTTAAACTTTTATGGTAAAAAAGTTTTTAAATTAAAAAGGATAGCAGGAACAACAATTTTTTATTACTGTTGCTTATCATTTTTTATTTGGATAACCAATTGGCTAGGAATAGAATTAGTCTCATCTTATGTAAGATCTTCAAATTTATCAGCTTTAATATTAGCTATACCTATTGCCTCATTTTCATATTTTTGCCAAAAAAAATATATTTTCAAAACCTATAGGAAATAGCTATTTCTTAAGTTTTTTTTACATAATCGGTATCTAAATAAATTTAGGTTCTTATCGAACACAATAGTATAATTATTTTTTTAAATAAGCTTTATATAGAAACTCAAATTTCTTTAAAAATTTTCTTTTATTAATTTTTTCTATTAATAATATTGTTTATTCAATATAATGGATTATGTGAATAATTTTTGATTATGCAAGCGGTAATATTAGCTGGAGGATTTGGAACTAGGTTAGCAGAAGAAACTCATCTAAAACCAAAACCAATGGTTGAGATAGGAGGAATGCCAATTCTTTGGCATATATTAAAAATATATAGTTTTTATGGCATTAATGAATTCATAATTTGCTGTGGATATAAAGGTTATTCAATTAAAGAGTTTTTTTATAATTACAATCTTCATAAAAGTGATGTTACTTTTGATTTCTCTAAAAATGATATCAAAATTCACAAGAATGATTCTGAACCGTGGAAAATTTCTTTAATTGATACTGGTTTAAATACAATGACTGGAGGCCGACTAAAAAAAGTAAGTCATTATTTAGATGATAGATTCTGTTTTACTTATGGTGATGGTTTGTCAGACATTAATATTAAAGAACTAATTGATGATCATATTAAAAGCAAATGCAAAGCTACAATTACCTCCGTACAACCTCCTGAAAGATTTGGAGTAATCTCTCATAATGGAAAAAAAGTAACTTCTTTTCAAGAAAAGCCCATCGGAGAGAATGGATTTATAAATGGTGGTTATTTCGTATTAGAAAAAAATGTTCTAGATTTAATTGAAAATGATAATACGATTTGGGAAAAAGAACCCCTTAGTAACCTTGCAACCTCATCAAATCTAAATGCTTTTTTTCATAATGGATTTTGGCAGCCAATGGATACCTTAAGAGATAAAAATAAATTGGAAGAACTTTGGAAATTAAATAAAGCACCCTGGAAAGTATGGAATTAAATAAGAATAAATTTTGGAAAAATAAAAAAGTCTTGATTACTGGTCATTCTGGCTTTAAAGGGAGTTGGTTGGCTACCTGGTTACATTTTTACGGATCGAAAGTATGCGGCATAAGCCTGCCCCCAGAAAACCCTTGTAATTTATTTGATAAATTGATGCTTAAAGAAAAAATTTACGAATCACACTTTTTAGATATATGTAACTTACCAGAACTCACCAAAATAGTTAATAGTTTCAAACCAGATATAATATTTCATTTAGCAGCTCAGCCTTTAGTTCTAACTAGTTATAAAAAACCATTAATGACGTGGGAAACAAATGTAATTGGGACTGCAAATTTACTTAATGCTTTAGGTAATTTGAATACTAATCCTACCTTAATAGTTATTACTACTGATAAAGTTTATGAAAATAAAGAATGGATTTATGGTTATAAAGAAAATGATCAATTAGGAGGTCATGATCCTTACAGTGCAAGTAAAGCTGCGGTAGAAATATTAGTTAATTCATGGAGAAAAAGTTTTTGCCAAACTTATAAAAATGAACGATTAAAAATTGCAACTGCCAGAGCTGGCAATGTAATTGGAGGTGGAGATTGGTCTCAAAATAGATTAATTCCTGATTCAATAAAGGCTTTATTAAAAAAAGAAAAAATAAAACTTAGAAATCCTCAATCTACTAGGCCTTGGCAACATGTTCTTGATCCTTTAAGTGGTTATTTAATCCTTGCAGAGAAACTAAATAAATCTAATAAAGAGATAACAATATTAGAATCATCCTTTAATTTTGGTCCAAATGATGATTCAGATAAAAAAGTAATAGATGTAATTAAACAAATCACTCAATTTTGGGAAGGTGAGTATCTAATAGAAAAAAATATAAATAAACCTCATGAATCATCTTTACTTAAATTAGATATAAAAAAAGCTAAAGAAATGCTGGATTGGGAACCAAAATGGGATCTTGAAAAAACCTTAAAAAAGACAATAGAATGGTATAAAAATGTTCATATTAATAATTTAAACGCATATGAATGTTCCCTATCGAATATAAAAGATTATCTAGATGAATAATTATTTAAAAATTTTAAAAATTAATTCTTTCCTTTTCTATAACATGAGGTCTACCTCTAACTTGATTTAGTACTCTTACTACATATTCTCCAACAACTCCAATTGAAAATATTTGTACGCCATTCAAGAGAAATATTGCAGCAATTATTGTTAGTGTCCCTTGATCACCTCGAGGAAGAATTCCTAAAAATATTAATGCAAAAACAATAAAAAAATATAAGAAAGAACTTAAAGAGATTAGAAAACCAAGAAGGATAGTTACCCTTATAGGCATATTACTAAAGCTAGTTATACCATCTAGACCTTGAATTATCATATTAAAAAAATTATTATTTGAACGCCCATGTTTTCTTCTTCTCCAGGTATATGGAATACCAATTGAATCAAAACCTGTGTCAAATGTAGACATTCTCATAAATGGGTCAGCAATATATGATTTTTTGATAGCGTCTAAAACAACTCTATCTACTAATTGAAAATCTCCCGCATCAGCAGGATAATTTATATTTGCGATTACGCTAAGAAATCTGTAATAGATCTTTCTTACGATCGCTAGTATAAAAAATTCCTCTCTTTTTTTTCTTAAACCATAAACGATTTGGTAACCATTTTCCCAATAGTTTATGAACTTAGGAATTAATTCAGGAGGATCCTGCAAATCAGCAGGAATCAATAAGATAATTGCATCTCCTTTTGCTGCTAACACACCATTGAAATTATTCTTAAGTACCCCATAATTTCTACTATTGCGAATTAATTTTATATTCTTATCATTTGCTGCAATATCTTTTAAAATTTCGAAAGTAGAATCATTAGAATAATTATCACAAAAAATATGTTCATAATTATATTGCCCAATATATTCTGAAAATATTGATTTTACTTTTAAATAACATCTATTAATATTTTTTTCTTCATTAAAACAAGGAGTTACAACTGAAATTAATTTCATATAAATTAGCTATATCCTTATAACTATACTATTTAACAAATCTCAATTTGAAGATTTTATAAATACTTTTATAAATAAATTTTAATATTATTTGTTTGCAAATTTTATAAATTAAATTTGTTTTTAAAAGACATTGCTAAATATAATTTTTAATTAATTAATATTTAAAGGCTTTATTTTTTGCCTACCACCTTCGAGGCTTGGTAACCCAACTACCCTTTTTAAATCATTATTTTTAGAGGGGATATTACCAAACAATAAAGATCCCTCAGCATCAATTTTTGACCAATGATAACTAGCAAAGTCTCTTATTGATGTTCCAACTCCAGAGCAAACATTTATAATTTGAAATTTTGAAATCAAATCTATTTCATTTATCAATGAGTTAACAACATCATTAACGTGAGTAAAATCTCTAACTTGATTACCTTCACTCATATTAAAATTATTACCTTTTAAGCCAGCATTTAATAACGAAGGGTATAACCTAGAATGATTCTCACCCTCTCCATAAACTTGAAATAAACGTGCATAAGTTAGATTCAAATTTTTCGTTAAAGATAAGTTTTTACATTCTAGGAAACTAAGTGCTTTCGATATCGAGTGATATCCAACGGGTTGAAGCTTTGATGATGTATTTAGAAATAATTCATCATTTCCCGTCATGCCATACTCAAAGCAAGATCCTAAAATAATAAATTTTCTAACTCCTCTTTTAAAAAAAGAATTAATAATTCTTCTCAAATAAATAACATTTATTAGAATGTTTTCCTCAAATGAACATTGATATTTAACTCCAGCAGCAGCAGCATGAATAAGCAGAGAGTTAGGTTTTATTTTAGAAGAATCCAGAAAGTTTTCGAGATCTTCATTAGTCCTAGATGAGTAAATTTTTCTATTTATACTTATGACATTAAAATTTCTAGAAATTAAAGCACCTTTTAAATTTTTTCCTATAAATCCCGTTGAGCCTGTTAAAAATATATCCATATTAAAAATCTGTTCATTTATCTTTATCTGAAGTTATAAAATCTTTTTTCCTCAATTCTGGAATAATTGAATAATTTAAACATATTTCACTTTCTTTATGATATTTATCATTACTTAAGTAACTCACAATATTTTCTTTTTCTAAACAATAAAATCCAGAGGCCCATCCTTTTGGAATATAAAGTGTTCCATCTCCAACTTTAATCTTAAAAGAAATATATTCATCAAAATTGTCAACATTTAAGCAATAAAAAATTACCTCACCTTTAATAATATAAAAAAATTTATTTTGTGAAAATGGTTGCTTCTGATAATGTAACCCTCTAAAAACATTTTCTTTAGATATCGATGTATATGAATCAAGAAAAGCATTTGCATACTTTTCTTGTGTTTCTTTAGCAAAAGGTTTTAACAATATACCTCTGAAATCTTCATAAATTAAAGATTTAATCAATCTAGGCTTTTCTTTATTCATGGTTCTCAAAAACTTATAAATTTTCTTAATTGTTTTCTATCTATAAATTTTAGATATAAATTGCAAAACTTGCTCAATCAAACTTTAGAATAAATTAAATATAAAAAAATCAGAGTTTTCTTAATAAAACTATGTACTATCTATATGAATATTAAATATGAATAATAATAATAATAAAGTTGCTTTAATTACTGGCATTACAGGCCAAGATGGAAGTTATTTAGCGGAATTACTTTTAAAAAAAGGATATATAGTTCATGGAATAAAAAGAAGGTCAAGTAATTTTAATACCCAAAGAATTGATCATCTTTATCAAGATCCCCATAATCCCAATCCAGGTTTAATACTTCATTATGGGGATTTAACAGATAGTACAAATATAATAAATATTATTCAAGAAATTAAGCCTGATGAAATTTATAATTTAGGAGCGCAAAGCCATGTTTCAGTAAGCTTTGAGTCTCCGGAATATACCGCTAATAGTGATGCTCTTGGAACCTTAAGAATTCTAGAAGCTGTTAGACTTCTTGGCCTTGTTAAACATACAAGAATTTATCAAGCAAGCACTAGTGAATTATATGGATTAGTTCAAGAAGTTCCTCAGCGAGAAACTACTCCTTTTTACCCAAGGAGTCCATATGCGGTATCCAAACTTTACGCGTATTGGATAACAGTAAACTATAGAGAGTCTTATGGGATATATGCATGCAATGGAATACTCTTTAATCATGAAAGTCCTAGAAGAGGTGAAACATTTGTTACTAGAAAAATTACGAGAGGATTATCTAGAATTAATGAAGGGATTGAAGAATGCATTTTTTTGGGAAATCTAAATTCACTTAGGGACTGGGGTCATGCAAAAGACTATGTTGAAATGCAGTGGAGGATGTTGCAACAAGAAGTTCCAAAAGACTACGTTATTGCAACAGGTAGGCAAGAATCTGTAAGAAGATTTATAGAATTATCTGCAAAGGCACTTGGATGGAACAAAAATCCAAATGAACCTGGGATTATTTGGAAAGGTGAGGGACTTGATGAAGTTGGGATAAGAGCTGATAACAGTAAAGTTGTAGTAAAAATTGACCCAAGATACTTTAGACCATGTGAAGTTGATACTTTATTAGGAGATCCTTCCAAAGCATCTAGAGAATTAGGATGGGAGGCAACTACAAATCTAGAAGAACTTGTTAAAGAGATGATTGATAATGATATTATCCAGGCCAAAAAAGAATTATTAGTTTTAAATAAAGGTTTTAAAATAAATTCTCCAAAAGAAAATCCGCCAGCTCATGGGAGCTTCAACTCTTAATAACAAAATGCTATTAATTAATAAAGAAGATAGTATTTTTTTAGCAGGTCATAATGGCATGGTGGGAAGTGCTATTAAAAGTTCTTTATTGAAAAAAGGTTATAAAAACTTACTTATCCCAAGTAGAAATGAACTAGATTTATCAAATTTTGAATTGGTAAAAAATTGGTTCAAGAAAAATAAACCAAATTTAGTAATCCTTGCCGCTGCAAAAGTTGGAGGTATTGGAGCAAACACTATTTATCCTGCAGACTTCATATTGCAAAATCTAAAAATCCAAAATAATATTATTGAGAATGCTTGGAAGCACGATGTAAAGAGATTTTTATTTCTTGGTAGTAGTTGTATTTACCCAAAATTTGCTCCTCAACCTTTAAAAGAAGAGTATCTTTTAACTGGACCTCTGGAATTAACCAATGAACCATATGCTCTAGCAAAAATTGCTGGGATAAAATTATGCACATCTCTTAAAAAACAATATGGATTTGATGCCATATGTCTTATGCCAACAAATCTTTATGGTCCAGGAGATAACTATAGTGAAAATAATAGCCACGTTCTACCAGCCTTAATTCGAAAGTTCCATAATGCTAAAATAAAAAACTTATCAAAGGTTAACTGTTGGGGATCTGGAGAGCCCAAAAGAGAGTTTCTTTATGTTGATGACTTAGCAGAGGCATCTATTTTTGCTTTTGAAAATATCTCTAGTGACAACAAAGTTCTTTATGATGAAAATTTTGATTATAATGGAACTATAAACATAGGTGTGGGGAAAGATATAAGTATTAAAGAATTAGCTTATTTGATATCAAAAATCATAGATTATAGAGGAGAAATTTATTGGGACCTTTCAAAACCAGATGGAACTCCCCGAAAATTGTTAGATACATCAAGAATTAATAAATTAGGCTGGTTTGCCAAAACAAATATAGAAGAGGGTATAAAATTAACTTTGAAAAACTATCTCAAAGAGCTAAGAAGAAAAACAATAAGATTATGATTAATATTTTTTATTATGGTAAATTTTAATAATGAAGTTTGAAATAAAAAATATTTGTTGTATCGGGGCAGGATATGTTGGAGGCCCTACTATGGCTGTGATTGCAGATAAGTGTCCTCATATTAATGTAAATATTGTAGATATAAATCCAGAGAGAATTAAGGCTTGGAATAGTGAAGATTTATCTAAATTGCCTATTTATGAACCTGGATTGGATGAGATTATTCAAAGAACTAGATTTAAAAATTTAAGTTTTTCATGCGATGTTGAAGAGGCTATTAAGAATGCAGAAATGATTTTTATTTCAGTAAATACACCTACGAAAACAAAAGGAATAGGGGCTGGTCAAGCTAGTGACCTGAAATATGTGGAAGCCTGCGCTAGGCAAGTTGCCAATAATGCTAAAGGACACACCATAGTGGTTGAAAAAAGCACATTACCTGTTAGAACCGCTGAAGTTATTAAAACAATATTAGAAATAAATCAATTTGATAATTCCAACAAATCAGCAAAAGCTACTTTTGATGTACTTTCCAATCCTGAATTTCTTGCAGAGGGTTCAGCAATTAAAGATCTTGAAGATCCAGACAGGATTTTAATTGGAGGACAAAATGAATATGCGATTGAGGCTCTTTCTGATATTTATAGTAATTGGGTTCCTAAAAATAAAATTTTAAAAACAAATATTTGGAGTAGTGAATTAGCCAAATTAACAGCGAATGCTTTTTTAGCACAAAGAATTAGCTCAATAAATGCAATTGGAGCTCTTTGTGAATCAACTGGTGCAGATGTACGGGAAGTAGCTAGAGCGATAGGAACTGATAGCAGAATTGGTTCCAGATTTCTTGACTCTGGACCAGGTTTCGGAGGTAGTTGTTTTAAAAAAGATATTCTTAATTTAGTATATCTTTCTAGATATTTTGGTCTTCAAGAAGTAGCTGCCTTTTGGGAATCAGTAGTTCATTTAAATTATTGGCACCAGCATAGAATCTCGCAACTAATAGTTAAAAAATTATTTGGAACAATTTCCAGTAAAAAAATTACGATTTTGGGATTTGCATTTAAGGCCAACACTAATGACACCAGAGAATCAGCTGCAATAAAAATATGTAAAGATTTAATAGAAGAAGGAGCAGAACTTATAATTCATGATCCTAAGGTTGATCCAAAAAAAATAGAAAAAGATTTAGGCATAAATCAAATATCTAAAAAAGACATAAATAGCATGACAAAAGATAGTGACGGTGGCTGGCAATTTAATAGTAATATTTATGAGAGTTTTTTAGGTTCAGATGCATGTGTAATCCTAACTGAATGGGAAGAATATTCTGATATTGATTGGATAAAGGCATCGAAAAAAATGAGAAAGCCTTCTTGGGTTTTTGATGCAAGATCTATTGCTAATGTGAAGAAAGTAAAAGATGCTAACTTATCACTATGGAGATTAGGAGATGGTTCATAATTTATACAGAGTAAAATCTACAAAATTAATTACAGGAACTAGATGAATAAAAATACAATCCTTATTACAGGTGCGGCTGGTTTTATTGGTTATCACTTAACCAAAAAATTAATAAGTAAAGGCTTTAATGTAATTGGATTTGACAACTTAAATTCTTATTATGATATAAATCTAAAAATATCCCGATTAGATGATCTAAATACTACAAGTGGACCAGAAAAAGATTCATTTACCTTCATAAAAGGTGATTTAGAAAGTTTAGATTTATTAAATCAAGTTTTTGATAAACACAATCCCACTATTGTAGTGAATCTTGCTGCCCAAGCAGGGGTTAGATATTCACTGAAAAATCCACAATCCTATATAAATTCTAACTTAGTAGGCTTTAGTAATTTATTGGAATCTTGTAGAAAATTTAAAATTAAAAATTTAATATTTGCAAGTAGTAGCTCTGTATATGGCGGCAATACCAAAACACCTTTTTCTGAGAAAGACAATGTGGATCATCCGTTATCTTTATACGCGGCTACAAAGAAAGCTAATGAACTTATGGCGCATACATATAGTCATCTATATGATCTACCATGTATAGGCCTAAGATTTTTCACTGTTTATGGGCCTTGGGGTCGGCCGGATATGGCGCCTATGTTATTTACTAAATCAATTTTAGAAAATAAGCCCATTAAGATTTTTAATAATGGGAGAATGGCTAGAGATTTTACTTATATTGATGATGTAGTTGAAGTAATTTTGAAACTTATCTGGAAGCCTGCCACTCCAAATAAAAACTTTAAAAAAGAAAATCCAGATCCTTCGACAAGTTGGAATAAATATAAAATTTTTAACATCGGTAATAGTAATGTAGTTCCCTTAATGGATTTCATAAATATCTTGGAACAAGAAATAGGCATTAAGGCAGAAAAAATTTATTGTGATATGCAAGCTGGAGATGTAAAAATTACATCTGCAGATACATCATCTATAAACCAATGGATAGAATTCAAGCCAAATACTCCAATAAGAAAGGGGATAAGAAGTTTTATAAATTGGTATAGAAAATTTTATAATTATTAGAGAACTTTTATTTTAAAAATCAATGAGAAAGAGAGATATTTTAATTTCTATTATTGTACCAACCAAAAATAGGCATCATTATCTATGCAGAGCAATAAAAAGTATTATCGATCAAACATATACCAATTGGGAATGTTTCATTATTGATGACAATTCAGAAATACCCGTAAATGAAAGCATAAATCACTTAGTGGAAGATGACCAAAGATTTACTTTAATTAGGAATTCCTACCCTCATTTCGCATCACAATCTCGCAATTTAGGCATTAAAAAAGCTACTGGTAAATTCATAGCTTTTCTTGATGATGACGATTACTGGGACAGAGATAAATTAAAGTTGCAGATGAATTTTATGATTGAAAATAAATACAAAGTTTCTTACTGTTGGTCGACATTAATTGAATCCGAAAATAAGTTTTCTTTTAGAGAACCTGAAATATATGGGAATATATTCGATCTAATGCTTGAAGGACAGCCTTTATGTAATTGTTCTACCTTCATGGCGAGTAAGATTGCGCTAGAGAAAGTTGGATGCTTCAACAAATATCTTAAAAGGGGAAATGATGGTGACTTAATTAGAAAGCTCAGCGAATACTATCAAATTGGTGTTCTTAAAAAGAACTTAGTTTTTTATCAAGTAAATACTGAAGGATCAAATATATCTACTAATAATTTAATTGGCATTAAAAGATCATTGAAATCTTATAAATACAGACTTCATTTTTTCAAAAAAGATTTAAAAAATCGTCCTATCCAATACGCAAATATTAATTTAGAAATTGCAAGATGTTATGCAAAAATAAATATCTTTAATATGTCCTTAAAGTATTTTCTTCAATCCCTAAAATCTTATATTCTGTTTTTAAGAGTAATTATTTTTAAAGTGATTAGAATATTTTGCTTAATATTATTAATTCCCTTCATTTATGTAAAAAATAAAATCTTCAACTTATAAATGGACTATTCATTATCTATTTTAGTTTGTTCATACAATAGGCATTTTTTATTAAAAGAGTGTATTTCAAATCTTATTAAGATTAGAAGAAACGTTATACCCATAGAAATTATTATCATTGACGATGGCTCAAGAAAGTTAATAGACGAAAATTTTAAAAAATATATTCTTTTAAACGATATTATATACAAAAGAAATAAAAAAAATAAAGGATTAGCTTTTTCAAGAAATAGAGCTATAAATGAAGCCTCATCGAAATATATTTCTATTTGTGACGATGATGACTTTTGGAAAGAACCGAATAAGATTAAGCTTATATATGAAGAAATGCAAAGAACTAATAGTGATATTGGACTTGGAATTCCAAGTGCAAATAGTAACTTTAAATCAACAAAATATACAACACTACAGAAAATCTTTAAAAAGGGTATAACTCCTCCAGTAAGTTACCAAATTTATAAAAAAGACCTTGTAAAAGATAGTAATTATAATATAAAAGTAAAAGCTGGAATTGACTATGATTTATGGATTAATTTATTAAGTAAAAATCCAAATGTAGTGTTAATTAGTAATTGTGATATTAAAACATTTAAACATAAAAAGAACTCTTCACTTACTAATAGCTACGACAAAAGAGCATTAAATCTTATAAATTCAAGAATTATATGGGAGCATAAAATAACAGAAATATATGGTTCAAAGTTCTTCTTGAAATTTAAAAAAGCCTCCATTGAATATGAATTATGGTTTCGTTTTCTAAGTAATTTATCTAATCTAAATTTTCATGGTTCAATTATGGTTTTATATAAATACAAGAATTTTATTTTTTTCTACAGAATATATAAGTACATAGGTTGGAAATTATTCAAAATTCCTCTCCCAATTAATACAAATCTATTTGATTTTTTCTAGATTTATGAATATTTCGATTAATTTTATTTTCAAATTAAATATTACTATTTTTGTAATAATAAGTTTTTTTATAAATATTTTTAGATCAACTAGCTTTTTATCAATTTACTTGCAGAATTTTCTTATTTTAAACTTAAACAGTATTAAAATACTAAGAGAATGTTCATTATTTCTGTTTATATTACCACCAATCCTCTATAGCATTATTAATAGAGGACAAAAATATAACAAAATATTTTTTATATTTATTTTTTTATTTTCATTTACTTTATCCCTTACATCCTTAATTAATTTTGCAAATATCGAAAAAGAATATTATTTATTTTTTTTGAGATGGATTTTCCCTTTTTTATTATCATTAATCTATATTAATTCTAATTTTTTAATAGATAACAAAAAATTTCTTTTAAGGTTAATACAAATAGTATCAGTCATAGTACTTCTTTTTAGTTTAGAAGGTATATTTTTTGGTTGTTTCACATATAGATGTTCTTCCATATATTATGGACCACATTCTTTAGCAATTAATTCTTTATCATGTATTTTTATTGGTTATAAAATATTAGGTAAAGAATTATTTTCTAGAAAGTATATTCACATATATATAATTTGTTCGTTTCAAATTTTTACATCATTATCTGCTACTGGTGTATTGAGTTTATTTGTATTTACTATACCTTTTTTTATAAGCTCTAACAGGAATATACTTTCATTTAAAATAAAAAAGAATATTCTTTTTGCGACAATAATATCTTCACCGATAGTAATATATACTTTGAGAATGCTTATTTCAAGGGGTGTATTTGATATAACAACCGATTTTTATAAAGTTTCAGGAGGAACAAGGGTTATGTTATTTTTAAAGAGTTTTTACAATAATGATGGAAGTATAAATTTATTTGGACGCCCAGGAATATTTACAAATATTGGGCGCTCATATAACTCAAATATTGGAGAGTTTTCAGATTCTCTTTATACTAGTTTAGTAGGCAATCTAGGGATAATAATAATACCCATTATACTAGTTATAATTTTAATAGTTTTAAGTAATTATTTAATACTATTAAAATATAATTTCAAAATATTAAGAGATAATTATAGTTATAAAACGTTAATTATTTTACCTATTTTAGTTGCAAGTATTGGTATTAATACTTTTGAAATATATCCAATTTTCCCTATATTAGCATGTACGATTTTTGCTAGAACAAATTATGATGAATCGTTTACTACAAATAACTAATAAAAAAGTAAGTGAAAAATAATTTAAATATAATTATCATTGGTTTAATTCTTACTGATATAAAAGAAACAATAAATAGCATTAATCAACTAATGGAAAACAATAAAATCAAAATTATTGTTGTTTCGCCTGAAAATATTCAAAATAAAATTAAATTACAATTTAAAAATAAGGAAATATGCTATGCCCATGATAAGGAGAAAGGAGTTTATAAAGCAATGAATATAGGCTTATCCTTAACTAAATCTCAAAATTCATTTAACTGGTTTCTAAATTCGGGTGATTTTGCAGTTAGTAGAAATCTGAAAATTTTTTTAAATTTTAATAAAGAAGAGTATTTATTAAGTAGTGATATTATTTTTTTTATTAATAACAAAAAAATTGACCTAGTTAGCATTTTATACAGTTTTCTGAATTATTTTGGCACAGACGATATTAATATAATTAAAATTTTTATGTTGATTTTGGTCTTCCCTACTAGTCATCAAAACATAATTATTAAAAATAATATACATAATAAATTTGATGTTAATTATAAATATTCTTCTGACTTTAAACTCATATTAAAAATCATATCAGGAAAAAATATAAATGTACTAATCAAAAAAGGAGAAATTGCGATAAACTCAATTGGAGGATTGACTGATTTAAATAGATTTAAGACTATTAAAGAAAGAAGGTTTATAGCTCAAAAACATTTCAGAAGATTAGATTGTATTATTATATATGAAATAAGTTTTTTAATTCGAATAATACTTATGTTAATAAAAAACTCTATTAAAAATATAATCAGTTTATTTAAAAAATAAATATAAAAATTGATTAATAATTCTCATAATAATGTTAGTATTAACATCTTATTTTTCTTAATTAAAAAAATTAATTTATAATATTCTTCTAATGGAACAGATTAATTTAACAATAATTATTCCAACATTAAATTCTTATAAGATTATTGGAGAATTAATAGGATCATTAAAAAAACAAATATATAAAAAATGGGAGGTTCTTTTTATTGATGGCAATTCCAATACCAAACATAAAAAATATTTATTAAATATTTGTTCAAATGATAAAAGATTTCGTCTAGTTGAAGAGAATAAAGCTAAAGGTATTTATTCGGCAATGAGCTATGGTATGAAGAAAGTTAATCCTAAAAATTGGATTTTATTTATGGGTTCTGATGATAAATTATCAGACAATTATGTGCTTGAAAAAATAATTAAAGAATTAAATATTAACTCAAAAAGTAAAAAAAGGTTTGATGTTATTTTTTGTAAATCCAGATATATAAAAGGTAAAAAATTAAGAAGGATAAGTTCTTTTTTTAAGAAATCAAACTATAAAATATTTTCAAGCCAAGAAATAAAAGAAAAACTATTTTGGGGTTATTGCCCCCCACACCAAGGAACTATTATAGGACCAAACGTAAGAAAGTTAAATTTAAGTTTTTCTCACGATTACTCGCTTGCAGGAGATTTAGATTATTTATTATTATTAACACAACAATTAAATTTAAAGTATAAATCTATAGACTTAGAAATAAGCCTGCTTGAATCTGATGGAATAAGTAATAAGCAAACTTTCAAAAGAATTATTGAAGTAATTAAAATTTATAAAAAATTTTATGGATTTTTATTTTTTGTACCTTTATTTCTGAGATATTTAAGAAGAATCAAAAGTAAATATAACATTTTTTATGATTAAAAATATTCATGTATTTGGAGCTAATACTCTCACAGGGGAATTTTTAATTAGTGAACTTAAAATAAAAATTCCTAATTTAAAAATAATTGACTATTCAAGAAGAAATAAAAATAGTTTTTTTATTGATCTAGAAAATGATGAATATAAAATCCTGTGCCCTAAAGAAGATCACTTGATAATAAATATTGCTCCAATCTGGATATTCGCTGATTTTTTTTATAAAGCTTTTAATAAAGACCCTTTGGTACTAAACAAACTAAAAGGAGTTATTACTTGTTCTTCTTCATCTGTTATCACCAAAAAAAAATCAAGAAACAAATTTGATAAAGATCTTCTTATTAAACTTAACAATGCTGAAAAAAAATTAGAAAATATTTGTAATAAAAATAATATCTTATTAACTATTGTTAGGCCAACATTAATTTATGGTAAAAGCATAAATAAAGTGGATAAAAATATTAATTTTATTCTCAGAATCCTAAGAATTACTCCTTTAATTATTTTTCCAAGAAATTCAGGCTTACGTCAACCTATACATGCAAAACAATTATCTGAAGTTTTGGTATCATTAACTTTAAAAACAATTAATAAAGACTTTAATAAAGTATATATTGTTAATGTAGGTGGTGATATAGAAATTAATTATTTAGAAATGATCAATAGAATAAGGTCTGAATTAGGAACTAATGATCCTGCAAAAAAATTTATTATATTAAAAATTCCAAATAAATTATTTTTTTTATTACTTTATCCAATAAATATCTTTTCACCAAGAATTTACGGGGTAATTCTTAGACTTGGTTCTAATTTATCAGGTTTTACAAAGGCCTCACAAATCACAGGTAAAGGCATAAAAGGATTCCCTATTAGTCCCTATTTTTGAGAATAATTTTTAGAAATTACAAAAATCAAAAAATTGATCTTTAATAAGATAAATTAGAATATTTAAAAAATATATATATACACTACTTTAAAAATATTTTATTCGCATAAAGACATTCGCATAAAGATAAGGACCAAAGGAAGGTAATAAAATAATAAAATAATAAAATAAAGAATAAAAATAACTTTCAGATTTTTTGAATAAAGAAATTTAAAGTAAATTCATTAGCACAGATATTAAATTTAAGATAAATTTCTGAAATTACGGATTTGTGGATAAAATTCTTTTTTATCTAGATTTAAAAATAATAATAGTGTTATATTTGATGAATAAGAGATCTATCATAAGCAGGTCTATGGATATTAAAGAAAATTATTCTAAGGGAGATTCATATAAATTATTTCTTAAAATTTATAAAGAATGCACAAAAGTAACTCAAAATAAGCTTTCAATATTAGCTTTAGAAACTTTGTTTGCTGGTTTTATTGAAATAACTTTATTGATCAGTACTTCATTTGTATTATTTAATATTTCAGGGGAGGGTAACGAATTACCTAGCAATTTATCTTACATATTATCAAAAATTGGTATAGATTTTTTTGGCAACCTACAAATTACTTTGTTATTTGTATTTTTAGCTATTTTTTCTGGTATTTATAATTTTTATTTATTTAGAAAAACGATCAATACCTCTAATAGAGCAAGCAATGACATAACTTCAAATTTAATAAAAAGTTTTTTAGACATGCCATATACAAAGTATTTAAATATATCAACTGATAAGTTACTTACAGCTGCAACTTATTCGAGTTCACTTATGAAGAATATTTTAAGCTATTTGGAAATCATGAGAGTTTCAATAACATCAATTTTTATAATAATAGGAGCCTTAATTGCAACTGATGCAAAAGGTTTTATTTTGTTAATTATACTACTTATAATTTATTACCAAATAACATTAAAGACTAAAAAAATTTATTTGTCTTTAAGTAATAAAATTGTTCAAGAGAATTTAAGTTTTAATGAAAATATTAATACTGTATATGGAGGATTTAGAGATATAAAATTCTCTAATACAGTTGAATATTTTAAAAATAATCTTATAGAGATTAACCAAAGAGAAAAAATTATGCAGGCAAAGATATATTTATATAAACTTTTTCCAAGATTACTTTTAGAAATAATCATTTATTCAATTCTTGGCTTAACAATCTTATATATAACCATTTTTAATATTGAAATTTCCTTAGCGAATATTTTAATTTATGTTTTTATTGGATTAAGATTATTGCCCCAAATACAAAAACTTTATGTTTTGTATGCAAGTGTACAAACTACTTTCTTTCAAACAAACAATATTTTTGATTTTCTAAAATATTGTAGAACAGATGATAATCATTTTAGCTATACTCAAACTAGATTGATCAAAATTGAAGATCCAAAAATAAGTAATAAAAATATCAAAATAAGAATTAATAAGATGAGTTTTTCTTATCCAAAGTCTAATAAATTTATTTTTAAAAACTTTTCATTCAAAATATATGAATCAGAATGGGTCGCTGTTCAAGGGGCTACAGGATCAGGGAAAAGCACATTTCTAGATTTACTCCTCGGACTAATTAATCCCATTAAAGGAGAAATAGAAATTTATATTGATAAAAATAGTTCAAATAAAATAAGCGAAAATATTGCTCATGTTGGACAATTTCCATATATATTTCAAGGGGATGTTCAAACCAATATAGTCACCCCAAATTACTTCCCTTATAAAGTTGATGAAGAACTTCTTAATAAAGCCATTTTTGTATCATGCCTAGATGAAGATTTAAATAATAATAAATTATAACTTTCAAAAAATGTAGGAGAAAGAGGCAATAAATTAAGTGGAGGTCAAAAACAAAGATTAGGTATTGCTAGAGCAATTTATTCTATAAAAAACAAGAAAATTTTAATACTTGATGAAGCAACTAGTTCACTAGATGAAGAGACCGCTTTAAAGGTTCTTAAGAGATTAAAATCTAAATTTTGTTATCTTACTATTGTATATGTTACTCATAGAAAAGATACTCTAAAATACTTCGATAGAAATATTATATTAAAATAATGTGATAACATAAAATTTGTAATTAGAAAACAATGTAAATAGTTTAGTTTTAAAAATATCATGTTAAAAAATGATTTTATAAAAAAAATAAAAAAAATTTTCAAGCAAAAGGTTATAATTTTTAAAAATAAAATTTTCTCATGTAAATTAGCATATTATTATTATCTTTTAATAGGTTTGTTTGAATCTTTTAATTTATTATCATCCGATATTGAAGGTTCTAAAAGAGTTTTAATCCTCGGAAAAGGAGCGAGTATAAAGGAAATAAATGATCAAAAGATTTATGATCTTATTGAAAGTTCTGATTATAGAATTTTAGCAAGTTCTGTTGACATTGAAAATCATAATATACTTAAAAATTTTTCTTATGACATTCAAACAACCTGTAGAGTTGATAGTATAGAAAGTTTTTGCCCCGTTTATCCTGAAAAAATAATTAAAAATTTTTCAATAAAAGGTCTATGTATCAATAGTAATAGAAAGTATAACAATGGCTTAGCCTTAGCAAGATATAGAAAATTTTTTAATTATCCAAATATAAAATTTTTTGATATGGGCATTGAAGGAGGATTTACTCCAATTGCAGATAAGGCTAGTTTATATGATGGTAATGGTTTAACAATTGTACAGAGTATTTTAAAACAAGTTATGGCCACAAAATCAGTAAAAGAAATAGTTCTTTTAGGCATTGATTTTTATGGAACTGGATATCTAGATCAGGATAGAAAAAAAGATGATAAAGAAAAATATTTCTATCCAATTACTGTAGGTGGAGGGATTTGTAGAGAAAAAAAAGGTATTCCTTTTCTTAAGTACTTGGCTGATTTAAGCGAAAATATTTTTTTTAAAGAAAGATTTAAATTATTTCTACCAAATGAAATAAAAGCATATATTCCTAAAGAAATTTTAAAAAAATTATTAAAACAAAAATCAATTCAATTTGTTTAATAACATTTAATATTTTTATATTTTTAAAGTTAATTTATTTCACATCCAAAATTCTAATTTAATAGATTTTCAAAACCACAAAAAATTAAATTTAATTGAAATCTAATTTTTGAAAAATTGCATTTATAAAAAGATTACTCCAAAAAAATTTTTGATTATTCTATAGCATTAAAATTTTTGGAGTTTTTAAATATAATCATAAGTTTATATAGATTTTATATTTTTTAGCTTTGAGAGTACATTAACTAAATCAGCTGGGGTATCTACTGATATGGATTCACAGTTTAATTTACATCCCAACAATTCATAACCATTTTCTATCCATCTTAAAAGTTCTACTTTTTCTGCTTTCTCTAAAGAACCTTCTTTTAATGATGCAAACTCATAAAGAGTTTTTTTGGACATCGCATACAACCCTATTTGTTTAAAATAAGAGGGGCCGTAACTATTTAAATCATTATTTAATAAAGGTTGTCTAGAAAGGTATTGAACTTTGGATTCTTTTTCAATAAAAGCACATTTTACATTATTAGGATCACAAGCTTCAGCAGATTCTAGTGATGAAATTCCAGTAATAATTTTATTTTCATTTTTTTCTAAAATTGAAATCATATCGATCATTAATTTTAATGAATCTGTATCAACTAATGGTTCGTCTCCTTGTAAATTAATAACATAATCTGTATTAATACCCTTTAATGCTTGAGCTATTCTATCTGTCCCTGTAGAAGCTTCATCAGTTAAAATACAACTAATATTATATAAATTACATACAGTTCTTATTTCCTTTGAGTCAGTACAGACAAATACATCCAAACCTGTTGCAATTGCAGTTTTTGCACAATAAACAACCATTGGTATACCTTCAATTGGAGCTAATGGTTTCCCTGGAAATCTTGTACTTTCCATTCTGGCAGGAATCATAATTATTATTTTGTATTTCATTAAACTTATCGAACTAATTTTTGATTTTTAGATTAAGAATTTTACCTGAATTTAGTATAATATCTATTCATTAATTTTTTTATTTTATAATTTTCTAATTATATTTTTCCCATTCGGGAACAAATTGCTTAAGTAGTTTAAGACATAAATTTAAATTATTATCTTTTATTGATTTCTCCATTTCTAACAATTTATTCCAGAAGTCTTCAAAATAGACTTTATCTTCATCTACCCTATATATGTATGGATGGCTTGTAGATTTTGAATTTCCATTTATGAGTAATTCTTCATATAACTTTTCTCCATCTCTCAATCCTGTAAATTTGATATCAATATCACCATTAGGATTATTTTTATCTTTAATAGTTAGACCTCTTAATTGAACCAGTTGATATGCTAAATGTTTAATACTTACTTGATCACCCATATCTAAATGGAAAAGATCACCCCCTTTTCCTAATATTGTAGCTTGTAAAACAAGCTGTGCTGCTTCTTCAATTGTCATGAAATACCTAACAACATCTGGATGAGTAATAGTAATTGGTCCGCCTTCAGAAATTTGTTTGTTAAATAATGGTACGACTGAACCAGAGCTCCCAAGAACATTACCAAATCTAACCATAGAAAAACATGGATTATCATCATTTTTTAAATGATTTAAAGATAAATAAATCATTATTAATTCAGCCAACCTTTTTGATGCGCCCATTATGCTCGATGGTCTTACTGCTTTGTCTGTTGAAATAAACATCATCTTTTTGACATTAAATTTTATAGCAGTTAAGCACAATTCTCTAGTAGAAAATACATTATTAGCAATCCCCGTAAGAGGATTTTTTTCAACTATAGGTACATGTTTATAAGCTGCGGCGTGAAGGATAATTTTAATTTGATATTTCTTAAATATATTCTCTAAAAATAAAAGATCTGAGCAATTTCCTAAGAAAGATATTATTTCTGTATTATTGTTTTTTAATTTGGATAATTTATTATTTATTTGATAAAGGGCGTGTTCACTTTGTTCAATTAAGATAATTTTATAAGGATTTAATTTTACTAATTGAGCACATAATTCAGAACCAATTGAACCGCCTGCTCCCGTTACACAGACTATTGAATTAAAAATATCACTTTTTATAAAACTTTTAAAATCTTTTACAGGTTCTCGGCCAAGGATATCTCCTATTTCTATATGCTTTAAGGAATTTATCTTACTAATTCCACAATAAATATCTTTTAAACTAGGAACCTTTAAAATTGGAATTTTAAGATTTTGGGCAAAATTAATAATCTTTTTTTTCTCTTTCTTATTAAGACTTGGTATTGCAATAAGTAACTGATCAATCGATTTAACATTTTGAAGAAGATATCTTCGGGATTTTATAGGAATCCCTTCAATATATCTATTCCAAATATTGGAATTATCATCAATAAAAAACTTCAAATTATGAGTATTTGCTAAATTTAAAGATTTTGCTAATTGAATCCCAGCTTCACCTGCTCCATAAATAGCAACATTTTTTTTATACTCAATATTTTTTGTATTTGGTTTAAGATTTATTAGGATATCCCTCATCACTATTCGAATTGAGTAAATACTAAAAGTGATGAATATGACAAAACAAAAATAAAAAGATATACCATAAATATTTTCTTTTAATAAAACTGATAATATAAAAATAAGCCCAGAAAAAATAGAATTTCTTAATATGGTTTTGTAAAGAAAATTCCTAGATTGATATTTAGTAAAACTACTATATTGCCCAGTAAATGTATAAAAAAAAGTACCTATAAAAATTATCAAAATCAAAAAAACATTATCCGAATATTCTAAATTAAATAAATTTGATAAGAAACTGAAGCATATAAAAATAACAAATGCATCAACTAAAATTAATATTGATCTTCTAAATATTGTATTGAGATATAGTTTCTTAAAAATAGTTATAAATTTACTCATAAGCTCAATTTTATTATTTATTTCAAAAATTAACTATATTAACATCATATAAATTTATAATTTTTTATTTTTTAATAAAGAAATTTATAAATTTTTATTAAATGGTATAGCAATATAACAATCCATATAAATTCCAATTATACATATTAAAAAAGTTGATAAAAACAAAATTTGAAGACCAAAAATCATATATAAAACTGACAATGCTAAAGTTGATGACATATATATTAATGAAATTTTCTGATGTGACCAGCCAGCTTTATAAAGTCTTTGATAAAGATGAAGTGAATGAGATTTAAATATATTTTGTTTTGCAAAAAACCTTCTTAAAATACAAATAAAAGCATCTAAAAGCATAGGTGATGCGATACAACAAATAATAATTGAATTATTAACTCCCTCTATATTGAATAATATCCATACTAATAATGAGCCTAAAAATGTACTCCCACTATCACCCAAAAATATTTTTGCAGGGTTCCAGTTCCAATAAAGAAAACCCAAAAGAGCACCAATAATTGTGCATAGTATATTAGTTTTAATTAATAATGAAGAAACTAGAAATATCAAAAATAAATTACCCGCTACCATTCCATCTATACCATCCATAAAATTTATAAAGTTGATAATAGCGGTACCTATTAATAAAAAAATTATATAAATAGCAATTTTTTGAGGCAGGTCAAAATTATTAATAATCAAATAATTAAGGCTTGATTGAAAAATAATAATTAATGTAGTAGAAGACTGCACAAGATATCTAAAAAATCTTGGCAAATTAAACCTATCATCAAGGAATCCAACTATTGCTAATGGTAATAATGAAAAAATATATGGATTTGCATCTATAAATGCCATTATTAAGATAACAAATACAATTAAAACACCCCCAAAATTTGTAATTGGCTCTTTGTGAGAACTTCTTTTATTTGGAAGATCTAAAAAACTATTTTTAAAAAAAGATAAATAAATCTTTATCAAGAAGAAAGATATAAAGAAAGATAGAATTGTAAAAAAAAATATTTTCAACTTGAATATTGCATTGGGCTAGGTTTTTCTGAAATTTAATTTAGATTTTAATTAAAATATTCGATAATATTAAATTTATTTTTAATTTTGTCTTAAAGATAAACTAAAATTGAAGTTTTAAAATTTTTTATCCTTATCCGAGAACATTTATAAATAAAATTAAAAGATATGAGGATTTTTTTTGGATCTATAAAGATTAATAGCTTATAAAAAAACCAAATATTTACAAAAGACCAAATTAATTACCTTCTCGAAATCGATCAAATATCTTTAGTTACTATAAACAATTTTTTGGAGGTTAAAAATTTTTCTATGATTTACTTTTCTTCTTTCACTTCTTGATTACTCAGTTTTTTAACTATTGGATGTAAATGTAATAAGCCCTTAAGAATTCCTTTTTCATTAATAACAGGAAGATCCCAAATTTTCTTTTTATCAATGATATCTAGTGCATCTATAACTAAATCACCTTCCTTTACATATTCAAACTGTGTTTTAGAATGATCAATTGTATCGTCTAGGAATAGTCCAGGTAGAGGTTTTTGATCATTCAAAACCATTCGCCTAATATCTCCATCAGTCATTACGCCTTTAAGAAAATGATCTTTATCAACAACGCAAACTATTCCGAAAGAATATTTAGTCATTCTAACCAAGGCTTCTTTGAGATATTGGTTCTCTAAAACGACTGGGATTTCATCTATATGAAACATAAGTTCTTTTACTTTAGTTTTATTTATTAGCATGTACGTTATCCTCCCCATGTACTTTTATAAGTTCTTTCTTTAACTCATGTATAGCTTTAGCTTGGCTTAATATAAGTTCAAGATACTTAATATCGAGAACAGTATTTGAATCAGACAAGGCATTTTTGGGATCATTATGAACTTCCATAAAAAGTGCATTTATCCCACAAGCAGAGGCAGCTCTTACCAAGTAAGGAATATATTCCCGCTGGCCACCAGAAATATCTCCCATCGAAGTGGGTAATTGAATAGAATGAGTAGCATCAAAACAAACTGGATATCCTGTCTTATTCATTATTGGCAAACTAGTCATATCATTTACTAAATTATTATATCCAAAAAAAGTTCCTCTATCAGTTAATAAAATCTGATCGCAGCCAAATGATTCTAGTTTCCTAACTGAATTCTTCATGTTCCAAGGACTCATATATTGACCTTTTTTAAGATGAATTGGACGTTTAGTTTCAGCTGCGGCCTTTAGGATAGATGTTTGTCTACACAAATAAGCTGGGACCTGAACTAAATCGCAAACTTCACCTGTTGCTTCTGCCCAGATCGGATCTGAGAAGTCAGAGACAACTGGAACATTAAATTCTTTTCTAAGATCATCAAGAATATTGAGACCTTGATCAATACCCACTCCATGAAAACTTTTTGGAGATGACCGACAATCTTTGTCATAACAAGATTTAAAAATCCAAGGAATTTCTAACTTTTCACAAATTATACAGATTTTATTAGCCATTAAAAAAGAATGCTCTCTAGACTCTATAGCGCATGGCCCGCCTATAAAAGCCAAAGGATTTTCAAGTCCTATAGATACTTTTTTTACATTTCCATAACCTACTTCTATTTGTTTCTTCTTTGTACTCATTAAAGAAAATTAAAACTAAATATTTGAAATAATATCATGATTTATGATGACAATCTAAGCTTAATTAGATGTTTTTAATGGAATGTGAGGATTTAATCCTTTAGCAAAAATTAGATAATCCGAAAACTCTCGAACAAAACCACTTCCTCCTCCAAATTGGCCTATCCAATTAGCATTCTCCTTACAAGCTTCATGTCCATCAGAAGGAGTAGCAAAAAACCTGACCTTTGAAATAACTGGCAAATCATTAATGTCATCTCCTAAAAAAGCGGTCTCTCTAGGCTTGATTTTTAATTCTTTTTGCAACTTTATCAAAGCCTCTAATTTATCCTTAATACCAAATTTTAAAATCTTAATACCTAATCCTTCTGCCCTTTTTGTTATTGTTTCTCCTGAACCTCCAGATAATATAGCTATTTCAAAATCATATTTCTGTAATAAACGTATCCCCATTCCATCTTTAGAGTTAAAAGCTTTTATTTGTATTCCATCTTTTCCTTGATAAATTTTCCCATCAGTCAATACACCATCTACATCCATTACTACCAATTTTATATCGTTAGCAAAATTCTCAAAAAGTCTTATATTTCTAACTTTAGTTTTTTGTAAAAATTTGTCTAATATATTACCCATGCTGTAAATATAAAGTTGAGAAACAGATGGTGATAATTATACTTTCCTTGTGTAAAAAGCAAGTATCCTTATTTATACTTTCTATATCTTTCTAATAACATAAACCAATTTAACTTGGCATGCAACAGATCCTAAAAATAATAATCAAGTTAATATTGTAGCTATTATTTTAAATTTTTCAGTAACTTTCAAAAATATATCTCCAAGCAGACTCCAACCGCTGAACACTACATGCCATGCAGATCACTAATAAAGACATAAGAAGATTTCACAACTTTTTTCTAAATTTGGTCGAATGAGATTCCTTTTTTTTTATTTAAAAAAAATTAAAATATTATGAATTATTATATTAATTTAGAACATTTCATAAGTAAAATCAGAAACTCTCTTGTTAAATTTTTTTCTTCTTAAAAATTCTTTAGGGAATTTCCTAATTAAAAAAAGCAATATCGAAAGTTCAAAACTTGAAAAATTAGTATTACTAAATTTATAAGATTTTGTATCAATCCAATTACTTTGAGTATGATTTTTTATTTTATTTTTATTTATAAAATTTATTTTTACTAAAATTAATTTGTATATTAAAAATATGTATAATAAAATATCTAAAATAAAGTTTAATAAAATTTTAAATAAAAATTTTAATAATTTGCTTTTCTTCATAAGTTATTAATCTTTTAAAGACTTTATATTTTGTATGTCTTCAGGGGTTAAATTTGGTAGTTTCTGATCTTCTCTATATAAAAAATAATTACCAATGCATAGACAATCCATATAAGTATTTATCAAACAATTATAGGCATCAAAGGGAGTACAAACAATTGGTTCGCCTCTAACATTAAATGAAGTATTAACTAATACAGGAATGTTTGTTTCTTTATAAAACTCAATGAGTAATTTATAAATAAAAGGGTTATTTTCTTTAGAAATTGTCTGAACTCTCGCACTATAATCAACATGAGTAACAGCAGGTATTAAAGATCTAGGTTGATTAAGATACTGGAGAATATTATTATCAGTTAATTTATCTTTAATATTTATTCTTTTTGATGATAAAAGCTCACTTACAAAAAGCATATATTTATTATCTAAATCACTATCTGCGAACCATTCATTAAGAAATTCTTTTAAAACGAAAGGTGCAAAAGGTCTAAAAGATTCCCTAAATTTTATTTTAAGGTTCATTTTTGTCTGAGTATCTTGCCTTCTTGGGTCTCCTATTATTGACCTACTTCCTAGTGCCCTTGGCCCAAATTCCATTCTTCCTCTAAAAAGTCCAAAAATTTTTCCATCTAAAAGTTTTTCAATTAGAACTTGGATTAATTTATTATCGTCAGGAATATAAATATAATTAGCATCAACAGAATCTAAAAAACATTTAATTTCTTGATCTGAATAAGATGGTCCCAAAAGACTATTTTTCATAAAATCTGATGAACTATCATGATACTTTAATTTTTTCCTATCTTTTTTAGTGAAATATAAATTCAATGCGGCACCTATAGCATTACCGCTATCAGAACTAGCGGGTTGTATCCATATATTCTTAAAGATATTTGACCTTTGTAATTTGCCATTAGCAACACAATTTAATGCTACGCCACCAGCCATGCAAAGATTTTCTGCATTTGTTAACTTTTTACTATGATTTGCCATCCTAATTACTATCTTTTCTGTTACAACTTGTAGGCTTGCAGCTATATCCATATGAACCTTTTGAAGCATATATTTTTCATTTCTTCTTTCATTGAAACCTAATAATTTATTTAATTTATTTGTATACATTTTTTTAGGATTTTTAAAATCAAAAAATTCTAGATCAAGAAATATTGAACCGTCTTTATTAATTTTCACTAAATTATCTTCTATAATTTTTTGAAATTTTGATGGGTCGCCATAAGGCGCAAGTCCCATTACTTTGTACTCTCCTGAGTTAGCCTTAAAGCCCAAATATGTGGTAATACAGGTATAAAGAAGGCCTAAAGAATGAGGGAATTGCATTTCTACTAGTTTTTTTATATTATTTACTTTGCCATGACAAATAGTTGCTGTTGTGTTTTCACCAACGCCATCTATCGTTAAGATCGCTGCATCATCAAAACCAGATGGATAAAAAGCAGAAGCTGCATGTGAAATATGATGATCGCTAAAAAAGAAATCACCCTCGTAATGTGGATATATATCTTTAAAAAAATCTTGAAAACGCAACCTACTATAACCCCATTGTTTAAGATTTTTATGTTGAAAAATTAAATTATTTAAGTCAACAAAAAGATTTTCGTACATTCTTTTAAAAGACTTGTAGGGATTTTCGTAAAATGCTACAAAATCAATCTCAGATATTTTTAAATTTGCTTGATCTAAACAAGAGGCTATTGCAAATCTTGGGAAAGATTTATCATTTTTAATCCGTGAGAATCTTTCCTCCTGAGATGCAGAAATAATCTCACCATCAATTACTAATGCTGCTGCTGAGTCATGATAAAAAGAAGAAATACCAATAATTTTCATCTTAATTAATAATTTTTTTGATAAGAGATGCAAATCTCCTATGACCGGATCTATTTAGATGCCCTTCATTATAAAAATATTTACTATAATTTTCTGAACTTATAATTCTTGCAATATCAATATATTCCGCATTTATAGATCTAGATACTTTTATAAAAAATTTCTCAGAATTTTCTTTACTATTTTTTGTTGATTTATCCAAAAAAAGTTTTGTGGGTATTGGCGCAATAATAAATTTAGCATTTGGGAAAACTTCTTTAACTTTTTGGTAAAGTGCACTTACTAATTTAAGTTGATAATTACTTTTGAATTCTCTATCCCAGGACTTTAGATATTCAGAATTATAGGTAATAAATTTCTTTAATTTTTTAAAATATGTCTTTAAAAAATATTTATTTTCTTCATTTTTATTATTTTTTATAAATTCTAAAGTAGGTTTCTTGACTGGGATACCCGTAAAGAAAAGTTCGCTATTCATAAATGAAACTAAAGGTTTATGCCATATTTGTCTAGATTGAAAAAATATATTAGATCTTTCCTTTGACAGATTCCTTACGATACAACCCAAGTGAGGCATAAAGATAATTTTTTTTGTATTTATATATTTACTACATTCTATTGCTGCTAAGGTTTGCTGAATGAAGCAGCTTCCAGGTAATGCGCAATTATAAAAATTATCCCCTATTAAATCTGTGAATCTTGATGAATTATCAACCCCATCTCCTGCTGTAAAAGAGCAACCTAAATACAATAAATTAATATCAATTTTCTTTTCAAAATTATCAATTTTTATTATATCCTTTTCATTTCTATATCCCAAAGAATCTGTTTTAATAATGTAGTCAATCATGTTATCCTCTGTATCCCCAACTACTGTAAAATTCATATTAGGTAAAAATTTATAACCAATCTCTGAGTTATAAGTTAATATTTGCCTGTAACTTTTCATTAGCTCGTTAATAAATCAGATTTTTTGATTAAATTTCTCATAAATCATTGAAAATTATTATTAAAAGTAGAATTATTAAGATTATTATATTATGAAAAGTTAATAAATTATTTATTAAGAAGTAAAACTAATATATAACCCTTTCTCCTTTTTGTAAGAGTTGCTTCTGGCAGGGTTTATTAATTAAGAATTATTTGCCTTATTAAAACCTATCTTTATGAATTAAACTTAAAAATAGATGTTCTTTTTCATAAGATAAATTTTTAAATCAGATCTATCTTGATCAGTTTGTTCTAAATAAGTTTTTTACTCCAAATAAATATGCAATCAATGCATATTTTAAAATAGACAATCTATCTTTTTGTAATAAATCTAAATTCATTTTTTGTAACTATTATGAATTTCATTTAACGAAACATCATTTACTAATATCTTGAAACTCAGGTCCTCAATTATATGGTTACTATCTATATATCCACTTGCATTACATATATTTTTATCGCATATAAAATCTAAATAATCATAAATTAAATTAATATCATTATTATTTTTAAGTAAAAAATTTATAACTTTATTTCTTGGCTCTTCAAACTTACTTCTTTCTAAGTAACATTCTTTTTTTACAAATCTTTTTGGCCTAAACCATTCTGGAGAACAATAAGCATCTGTTACTCCTTGAAAAGTTGGTGGATTAACTAAGTAATAAATTGATGCTTCTTTATTGATAATCATTTTTGAAAATTTGTTAAGTCTATCTAAATAATTTTTAAATTTTATATTAATCTTATTTATATCTTTTCTAGAGTATAAATTTAAAAGTTCTTGATTATATCGAGAATTAGCAAGAAAAATAATATCTCCACTTTTAATATTTTCTTGAATGAATTTTTCAACATCTTTCATCTGGGAACAATTTCTTGCTTTATTAAATGAATTATCTTCTAAAACAGGGAAGGAACATCCATTCCCTGTAAATCTACTTAAAGCATAATTATCTCTTGAGATTGTCTTAAAAGCATTAAAAAACATATTTGCATGGCTATCACCTATGATAAATATTCTTTTCTTTAATGAATTGATTGAATAGGAACAATTTTTAATCATAACAATTTTTTTTAAGTTATTTCTTGATAAATTACATTCATTAAAAAAAATTGTTCTTGCACTTAAATCACGATTATAAATATCTGAAATATCGCCAGCATATAGTAATCTTTTTCCATTTGTGCCTAAATAAAGAATTGTAGCTTGACTAAATAAAATTAAAGTTATCCCATATAGAAAAGATTTTAGTTTACTTTTATAATCGTGATTTATAAAAGGTTTTTCAACAAAATTGAATGATAATAAAGAAATATAAAATATTGCTATTAATTGAAATGGGATTGTCCACCAATAAATTCCAATAGTCCATTCACTTAAAGAGATTATGCCCCAGTGCCAAAGATA
>MDTB01038848.1_pt1 | contig 29420 bp, 27 predicted proteins | sample 811161 | NCBI WGS metagenome assembly MDTB01 (sample SAMN05326650, study PRJNA326480) | marine metagenome | isolation source: seawater | place: Mediterranean Sea | collected 2009
CCGGATGTGGAAGCGCGGTAACGCGTGCAGCTGACCGGTACTAATAGCTCAATTGGCTTGATTTATGCACTGAAAAAAATTTTTAGATTGAATTGAATTATACAAAAAAGGATAATTATTTATGAAGTTTTTCTTAGATACAGCATCTATAGATAAGATCAATTATTGGAAAAAATTTGATTTAGTACATGGAGTTACAACAAATCCAACCTTGCTCTCTAAGGAAGGAAATGACTCTGTTAAAGTTATTAAACAGATTTGTAAAATTGTTAATGGAGATATTTCCGCTCAAGTAACAGAAAGGGAGCCTTTGAATATGATTGAGCAGGCTAAATTTCTAAAATCTATTGATAAAAAAATTGTAATTAAATTACCTTGTACTCTTAACGGAATAACCGCAGCCAAGGTGTTGGCAAAAAAAAAATATAAGATTAATATTACATTAGGGTTTGATCCTGCTCAATTCGCTGTCTTTAGAGAAATTAGTATAGCTTATTTCAGTTTCATCATAGGACGAGTAGAAGACTTTGGTGACAGCAACATTAGTAACATTCCAATTTTAAAAAATATGATTAAAAAAATTAATCCAAAAGTGAAATTTTTAGCAGCTAGTATAAGAAATTCATCTCAATTACTTCAAGCGGCAACAAATGGCGCCGATATAATTACTGTTCCACCGACTACATGGGAAAAAGTTTTTAAAAATAAATACACTTTAGATGGCGAAAAAAGCTTTTTGGAGAGCTGGAAAACTCTCCCCATAAGTGCAAGACAAACTTATGAAAATAAGTAGTTTTAGATATACTTATTAATAATTTTCAAAAAAGTTTTGTTACCACCATCATAATTTAAAGTCTTATAATTGTGATTTTTAAAAGTTTTTGTCCAATTTTTATCACTTCCTTTTATTAGAAATTTAAAAACCCTATCAAACTCTTTGTTGTTGTTATATGTTGTCCAGTTGGGTCCTTTACGTGATAATTTTTCTAAGCCTCCAAATCTCCTAGTATTAATTGGAAATTTATAAGGTCTATTAAAAAAAAACCCCGTTCTATTTTTTTTGGCAAAATTCTCTATAGCAAGAGTTGAGTCTATAGTTATAACATATTTATATTTTTCCATTATTTGATAAGAATTAATTTTAAAATCTTCTTGTGTAAAAAAATTGTAATCTACTTTACAGCTCATATCAAAAAATTGTTTTTCCATAATCTTATTTTTCCCAGAGTTTCTACCAAGTATGTTTAATTTAAGATTATATTTTTTACACAAATTAGATAATCGTACTATTGCTTCTCCTTCTCTACTAAAAAAATATTTTTGTGAAAATTTTGAAAATATTTTTTTCTTTGACTCGATTAAGTGCGGTTTGAATGTTGATATAAATAAAACTTCTTTCTTTTTTTTAATTTTTTTTTTTAAATAAATAATATTATTGTTGAATGATCCTATTGGATAAGTTTTACCGGTTATAAAAAAGTTATATTTTTTAGCTACTGTTTTGTTAAATACTAGCATATGATTTACTAAAAACTTCTTCTTATTTTTTTTTGCAAAGACTTTTTTGTCAGTAAATACATCGTTCCATGCAGATCTAACTCCGTTTTGAATAAACAAGTTTGGAACTTTAGTAACTTTATAAAGAGTATAAAAGGTTTCCAAGTTGTCTATTGCGGTTAAAATAATTTTTGGATTAGCATACTTAATAAAAAACTCAAAATAACTTTTTGATGTAATTTTGAATTTTAAGATACATATTAGTAAAATGAATAGATTTATTTCTTCACCACGTCGGTATAGAATGTTGTAATTTGATTTTTTAACATATTCTTTAAATGGATTTTTTATTCCGTCAAAAATTAAGATGTCTCTTTTTTGAGGAGGGCAAAACTTCCATCTTGAATGAGCTACATATTTTTTTATTAATTCTAAAATTTTCATTGAACTTAAAAGACATTAACATAATTAAATACCTTGTACAATAATTGAACACTTGCTATATAATTAATCTTAATTATGAATAGTTTGAAAATTTTAGACTGCAGCTTAAGAGATGGAGGTTATTATAATAACTGGAAATTTAACATTAAAGATGCAAACAAATATTTAGAACAAGTTTACAGATCAAAAGTTGATTATGTTGAAATTGGTTTTCATTTTTTCGAAAAAAATAAAAATTACGGCTCTTTTGCTTTTGTTGATAATCATTTAGTTAAGAAATTAAAAAAATCAAAAAAAACAAGTTTAGCATTAATGATTAATGGCGCGGATTTAATCAAAGAGAGCAAAGCCTTTTCTAGAAAAATAAAAAGAATATTTTCAAGTGGTTCCAGAAGTTTAAATGCAGTCAGAATTGCAGTACATCTTAATGATCTCCCTAAAATAAAAAAAAGAATAATTGAATTGAAAAAAAATGGTTTGAAAGTATTTTTAAACTTAATGCAGATAAATACAGTTAGCGATTACAAACTCGCTAACTGTCTTAAAAATTTACAAAAATGGGATTGCGTAGATGTTTTCTACTTTGCCGATTCTTTTGGAAATTTAAATCCTTTCAAAGTTAAAAAGATTTGTAAAATTGTAAAAAAAAATTGGAAAAAAGAGTTTGGGATTCACTCACATGATAACTGCGGTTTAGCTTTAAAAAACTCGATTCAAGCTTATAAAAGCGGCGCAACATGGATCGACGGCACAATTCAAGGTATGGGCAGAGGAGCTGGTAATGTAAAAACAGAGGCATTACTAAGATATTTTTCAAACAAAAAATATAATTTTAACGGAGTTAAAAAAATTTCAGAAAATTACTTTTATAATTTGAAAAAAAAATATAAGTGGGGGACATCAAAATTTTATAAGATAGCAGCAAAATTTAATATTCATCCGTCTTATATTCAAGAACTTAATAAAGACGATAGATATAAAATTAGAGATATAGAAATACTAATAAATCATTTATCAAAAATTAATTCAAAAAGTTATGATCCAAAACTCTTAGAAAAACTATCTTATCAAACCAAAAAAATAGAGGGATCCTGGAATGCTAGAAGATGGTGTTTAGGTAGATCTATTTTAATTATTGGACAAGGGCCATCTTTAAAAAACAAAAAAGCGTTAAATACTATCAAAAATTATATATTAAATTTTAAACCAATCGTGCTTAGTATTAATATAAATAATTTTATACCTGAAAGATTAATAGATTATTACGTTACATCAAATGAAAAAAGAATATTGGTAGAGCATAAAAACTATAAAATGATAAATAAGCCTTTAATTTTACCAAATAAAATTTTAAAGATTCTTACTGGTAAAAATGAAAAATTAAATTTTTATGATTATGGAGTAACAGTAAAAGATAATAAATTTCAATGTTTTAATAACTATACTATTATTCCTTATAACCAATCTTTTGGTTATGCAGTTGCACTTGGTATCATAGGTTTGGCAAAAAATATTGTTCTTGCAGGATTTGATGGATATCCGGAAGGTCATTTAATGCAAGAAGAAATGGACAACACCATAAAAGCTATTAAAAAAGAGTATCCAAAAGTAAATCTTTTCTCAGTTACAGAAACGAATTATAAAATTAATATGTTTTCAGATGGTGAAATTCAAAAATAATTATATTTTAGTAATACCCGCGCGGTACAAATCAAGTAGACTACCGGGTAAACCATTAATCCCTTTAGCTGGGAAACCTATGATAATTAGAACATGTATACAATGTTCTAAAGTGGTAAAAAAAGATAAAATTATTGTTGCTACTGACGATCAGAGAATACTAAAAGTGTGCCAAAAGTATGGTTTTAGGGCGATTATAACAAAAGCAAAATGTTTAACCGGAACTGATAGAGTTGCAGAAATAGCAAAAAGAATAAAAGCAAATTTTTATATTAATGTGCAAGGGGATGAACCTATATTTAATCCAAAAGATATTTTAAAGTTGATTAAAACAACAAAGCGGAAAAATAAAGATGTTGTTCTTGGTTATGCTGAAATTAAAAATTCAAAGGATATTAAAAATAAAAACAAACCAAAAGTTATTTTTGATAGAGACAATTTTTTAATTTATTCTTCAAGGCATCCAATTCCTTTTAGTAAAAATCAAAGTGAAAAATTTTACAGAGGAGTCTGGGCATATTGTTATCCTAGAGATAAATTAATTGCTTTTAATAAGATTAATAAAAAAACATTTTTAGAAGAACATGAGGACATAGAAATTTTAAGATTTCTTGAAATTGGATTAAGAGTAAAAATGCTTAAAATGTCGGATAAATCAATTTCAGTCGATGTACCATCGGACATTAAAAAAATTAAAGTTTATTTTTAGAAATTTTTTATTATTAAACTCGAATATCAATTTCTTTACATATTTTATTTGCTAAAAAAATTGATTTTGATTTATTCTTAGACTTTACTATAACTTGACCGATTCGCTTAGTATGATCTGTAACCTTACCTATAATTGATCCTTTTTTAATATTTAAATCAAAAAAAACAACATCCTTTGATTTTTTGATCCACTTTGGAACAATTATTTTTTTTACTCTTTTATTTTTTTCTCTAAAAATGTATCTTTGAGAAACAAAATTAATATTTTTTTCAGTTAAATCTTTTTTATATAATTTCTCTCTCAAAGCAATTTTTATGGCTAAATCAACTAACTTAATTCCATTCGATGCAGGAATCATATGAGATGAAAAATAACCACCTGACAATCTACCTGCAATTTCAACAACAATTATCTTATTTTTGTTAATTATTAAATCACCTTTGATTGTTCCATTAACTATTCCAAGTTTTTTAGCAATTTTGCTAATAATGTTATTTATCTTTTTTTTTTGAGTTATTGCGTATCTAGAAGGTAAGTCACTTCCATTCTCAATAATATGTGGAGAGAGAGTAAATAATTTATCGTAATTTCTGTCTGAAATTCCAACAGTAAATGCTTTCTTGTTATATATCAAAGTTTCAGTGCTTAATTGGTCGCCTTCAATAAATTTTTCAACAAGAATTTCCCTTTTTTTTGAATGCTTCAGAACTTGTAAATAAAATTTTTTTAAATTTTTAGAATTCTTATTTAACAAAAAAACACCTCGCGCCCCCCGACTATCAACAGGTTTTATTACAAAATTGTTAAAAGAATTAATTTTTTTAATTAATTCTTTAAAATTTTTGACTTTATAGAACCTTGGAGTATCTATATTATTTCTTTTGAAAAACATTTTCATTTTATATTTATCTGATAAAATTTTCGAATTGTTTATTTTGTATCCATATAAATTAAATTTATTTGCTAATAAATTTACTGAAAAAGGGACATCAGCGCTTAAACTCATTATCGCATCTATTCTTAATTTTTTTCTTTTTAACTTTTTATAAATTTCTAAAGGCTTGTATATACTTGTGTTTATATAATGATCTGCATAAATTCTTGCAGGTGCTTTTGGTGATTTATCACAAACTACAATTAGAAGTTTTTTTTTAATTGCTATTTTTATTCCAGGTAAGGACTCCTTTCCACCCCCTAAAAAAACGATGCATCTTTTGGAATTTTCCATTATTTTAAAAACATGCCACCATCTACATTAATAATTTGACCATTTATGTAACTGGAGTTTTTAGAAAGCAGAAAATATATAACATCCGATACTTCTTTCGGTAGACCTATTCTATTAAGTAAAATTCTACTGAAATAAGGATGATTTTTAAAACCTTTAGCTAATTTTGTCTTTATTAGTCCTGGTGAAATAGCGTTAACCCTGACTCTCTTTTCTCTAAAAAAAATGGCAAGATTTTTTGTTAATGTCTCAATACCTGACTTTGAAATTGCATAATGGCTTGAATATGGTCCTCCAGAAATTGAACTAAAAGAACTAATATTAACAATACTTGAATTTTTATTCAAAAACTTAATTAATTTTTGAATTATGAAAAAAGGTGCTTCTAAATTTGATTTTAAAATTAAGTCAAAATCTTTTTTATTAATGTTATCAAATCTATTAGGAATGTTTACCCCGGCATTATTTACTATACCGTCCAAAGTAATTTTTCTTGATTTTAAAAAATTTACAATTTTTAAATCATTCTCTCTTTTTGAAATATCGATAGATAAATGAAAATAATTTTTATTAAATATTTTAGACTCAGAGCGGGAAATTCCGATAACCTTTAATTTATTTAACAGCAATAATTTTGCAGTCTCCTTTCCTATCCCACTTGAAGTGCCGGTGATTAAATAAAATTTATTTTTTTTTGACATAATTTTTTATTTTCTCAAAAATTTTTTTTACAGATAAACCTAAATAATCTAAATTTTCATCTGGTAAACCAGTTGTGCCAAATTTATCATTTGAATTAATACTAATAATTTTTGTTGGATTTTTTTTAGATAAAATTTGAGATATTTGAGACCCAAGTCCACCAAATTGATTATGATCTTCGACTATAATTAATAACTTACTTTTTTTTGATAAAGTTATTAATCCTTTTTTATCTATTGGTTTCAAACAATGAAAATTTATTAGCCCAGTCTTAATATTTATCTTTTCAAGCATTTCTTGAACTTTAATCCCATTTTGAAGCATGTATCCATAAGAAATAATATTTATTTTTTGAATTTTTTTAATAATTTCCATTTTTTTATAAACAAATCTGTTAGTAGATAAGTTTTTAGCTTTTGGAAAAAACAGTCTTAAATAGCCAGCTTTTTTTGAATTCAAAAATTTAGGTAACAATTTTTTAAGCTGACGAGAGTCTGCTGGTGCGAAAATCTCCATATCTGGTAAACTGCTCATTAAAGCTATATCTTCGCCGGTCTGGTGAGTGGCTCCATCTGGTGAAAGAGTGAACCCTGAATGTAATCCAACCAATTTGACATTAAGATTTGAATATGAAATCGACTCTCTTATTTGATCATAAGCTCTACCAGTAAGAAAAACTGCTAAACTTTGAACAATTGGTTTCATTCCAAATTGTGCGACACCAGCAGCTATACCGATAGCATTTTGTTCAGCAATTCCAACTTGAATATATCTATTTTTAATTTCATGCTTCAATTCCAATGTTTTAGCAACAGTTCCTAAGTCTACATCTACCAATACTAATTTTTTATCTCTCTTAATCAATTTTGATAAATAAAAAGAATATGCATCTCTTATACTAGTTATTTTATCATGTTCATTAAATTGTAGAGAAGATCTAACCTGATTACTTTCTATTGCCTGTGACTGGCCAAATTCATATGTATTTTTCATTTAGGTGACCTTTCCAATATCTGATTTTAAAATAGGTTTTCCATGAGCTTCAACCAAACCTTCAATTGATTTAAGACCTTTTCCAGCTATTGTATCAGCAATAATTACAGTTGGTTTAGACCCTTTATAATTAATAAATTTTTTTAATACATTTGTTAGTTGAAAAAAATTATGACCATTAATTCTTTCCACCTTCCAGTTAAAAGACTCATATTTTTTTTCCAAAGGTTCAGAATTTAAAACTTCTTTAGTATATCCATCAATTTGTATTTTATTCACGTCAATAATTACACAAAGATTATTAAGCTTATTATGAGAGGCAAACATTGCTGCTTCCCAAACTTGACCCTCATTTTGCTCTCCATCTCCCATTATACAAAAAACCTTTGGCTTTTTTTTACTTTTATTAAATCTGTTAGCACTAATTGCATAGCCACAGGCTAAAGAAATCCCTTGTCCTAAAGATCCGCCAGAATTTTCTACCCCAGGTAGCTCTAAAAATTTAGGATGTCCTAATAATGGAGAACCAAATTTTCTTAATGATTCTAGCAATTTTTTTTTGTAAAATTTTTTTTCAGCTAATATTGCATACAAAGCTGGACAGTAATGACCTGCAGATAAAATCACCACATCTCTTGATTGAGATTTATAATTTTTTTTTGAAATATTAAGGTATCCTGAAAAGTATAAACTAACCAAAATATCCGTTGAGGACAGCGATCCACCTGGGTGGCCTGAACCAGCTGAGCTTAGCATTTTGATTACATTCTTTCTTACTGTATTTGAAATATTTTTTAAGTATTTAAAATTTTCTTTTTTTTTCATAAATATTCTATTTCTATTAAATATCTTTCGTTAAGTAATTTATTTGCTTCCTTGAGATACTAATTAATTTTTTTATATTTTTATTAATTTTTTTTCTATCAATTTTTCTATTTTTCCAATTTTTTAAAATCTTGGCACTTAAGAAACTAACTGATTTATTTAAATCAATCATATTTTGACTTAATCCAATTTCTTTTGCCATAGAGGATTGATGATTCGCCATATTTCCGCTTAAATCTTTAATAACCACCGAAGGCACTGAGTTTAAAGCAGCAAAGCAAGTCGAGTGTCTCCTATTTGTAATATGCATTTCAAGTAAAGAAAAAATATTCATAGTTTCAAATAAATTCAACTCTTTATTTATTAATATACAACTTGATTTTTTTTTCATATTTTTTTTAATTTGTTTATGAACAAATCTGTCATCTTGCCACTTATTTACTCCGCTATATGTGCAATTTGGAATAAAAAGAAAAATACAATTAGTTTTTTTTTGAAAATTATCTAACACTTTAGACAAATTTTTAATTTTCTTCATTTGTGAAGTTTTATTTATTTTCCAATATTCTTCCCTTACGCAAAGTCCTACAATCTTTTTATTATTTGGTAGGTATATCTTTTTTTTTCTTAATGTATTAATAGCAAAACTCTTTTCCTTTGAAAATCTCACGCCAAAAGCTGGGTCGCCATAAACTGCAATCTCTGGAGACGAGAAATTTAATCTTTGTAGTAATTTTTTTGCAGATTTTTCTCGAACTGTAATTTTTTTTGAGTTTTCCAATATGAATCGAACATGTTCCTTGGTTATTTTTGAACACACCTTATTTACAAGATTAACCCCGTACAAAACTATTGGTGTCGAAAATGTCTTAGAAATAATAGATATTAAAGATGTATAACTAGATACTCCTCTTAAAAAGTTATTTGGAAAAATTTCCATAAATAAATTTCCTCCTAATATTAATAAATCTGAGGAGGCAATTTCTTTGGCAACTTCTTTTAAGTGTTCAGTATCATCATTTCTATTAAAACCGAAAAAAAATTTATCTTTATTTTTTGGCTTTTTATCATGATCAAAATTTTTAATAGCTTTTATGTTAAGGATTTTTTTAATTTTATCACTAGGGTGACGAGCAATTAATACTATCTCACATGATGGATACTTATTTCTTAAATTTTGTACAAGATTAGCTAGCATGGCATCATCACCATGATTTTTAACAGCATAAGTGCTTGCTCCTGCAATAATAAATTTTTTCTTTCTCATTTTTTTTGCACAATTAAATCAATTTGACGACCAATATTCAATTTTGTAAAATTTTCTTGTAAAGACTTAAGTAAATCTTCTAAGCCAGAGATTTTCAAGTTTTCTTCAAATTTTTTTCTAAAATCATGAGCATCTTTTCCTAAATTTTTCTTTGCTATATAATCTATTCCCATCAATAAAAACATATCTATAGGGAAAGAAGTCGTAATGTCTTTTGTTCTAAAACCACGTTTATGAAAAAGTTTTTGAATACTATTTACATTAAAGTAATTAATATGTTCTGGTGGAATTATCCACCAAGGTTTGATTTTTTTTCCGTAAGTGTAAGAATATTGAAACAAATTAAAGTCGTTAGCTACAGAGGTAAAAACAATTCCTTTTTTTTTTAAGTAATTATTTAGAAGATTAATATACTCTATCGGTTTCCTTAAGTGCTCTAGAACACCATGTGAATAAATTACATCAAATTTCAAATCCCCTATACTTGCAATTTGATCTATATTTAATCTTTCAATATTTAGATTAAGTTTTTTTTTTGCATGTTCGTATGCTCTTAACGAAGGTTCAATCCCCATTACCTTCCATCCTTTGGATTTAGCATATTTAAGAAAAAAACCTGGACCACATCCTATATCCAAAATTGTACCTTTATGACCCAGTATCTTTTCAAATTTATTAATACGATCCTTAAATATATTTTTCCACCAAGTTAAATTTTTATTTTGTTCTTTAAAATAATTTAACTTTCTTTTTTGAGAGTAATATTTCTTAAGATAATATTTTTCGAGATAATCTTTTTTTGGTATTGGGACAGCATGAATAAACCCACAATTTTTGCAATTGAGTATTTTATATTTATCTATTTTATATAAATTTGTACCCTTGTGTGTTTGATCATCTTTCCAAGAGAAATCTTTAGATTTACTTTTATTAAGAACAAAATTTTTATTTATCGAGTATTCACTTAAAATCGGGAATAAAACTTTACTTTTATTTTTTAAGTATGATCTATTTTTTGATGTGCCTTTACTCGATGAAGACAAGTTTACTTTCCGAAGGAACGCCTTTATTATTTATAAGAGTAATTAAGTAGGTTCCTCTTTGAATTGCGTTTTTATTAGTTTCGATAGAAAAACTAATTTTATTATTGGCTAATTTTTCAAAATTTAAGTTTCGAAATTTCAATTCAGCATTCTGATTGTGTGTTGCTGAACCAGTACTCAAAAGTGTTAACCCTGTAACATTCTCAGAATTATCAGTGGTTAATAGGTTTTTTCCTCTTTTCAATTTTCCATCTATTTTTTTTATTGATGGTCTTTTAGCTAAAACAACTTTATTGTTTTCTTTCCTCTCAAAAAGATATGGTGGATAAAATATTTCAGCATTCCAAACGTCTCCCCCACTTACTAATATCGAACCATTTTGAAGTAAAAGTACAGATGCATGGTAATTTCTTCTAAAATCAGTTTTTGACATAATATCCCACCTATTAGTTTTTGTTCTATAAATTTCAGGGTAAAAAACACTAAAGTGTTTATCGTCAAAATTATTTTCACTAGCTTTAAAACTTACTCCGCCATGCACAAAAACATCTCCAGTTGGCAGTATTATAGAATGACCAAAAGATCTCATATGATTCATATTTTTCATTCTTTGAACCTTAGGATTATTAGTGTCTTGAAAATCAATTAGATTTACATGGTTTGATGGTAAATACCCTTTCCATTTTGCTTCTCCAGGCAAATTATAAAAGTCTTCATTTGCTAGATAAACAAATTCATCAGCTGCATCCTCGTCTTTATCATCCCATTGCCATCCTCCGAACTGCAGAACCTTGTCCTTATCTATCATAACAGCGGTTGCAGTAGAACCAACTCCTGCGCCAATAGTTCCAAGAAGCAATTTTTGTTTTGAGTTGTCATTGGGATTTATTGAAGTAGAAATTTGTTTAACACCATTTTTTTCTAATGGTATTCTACTAGTTATCTTAATTTCACCTTCATCCTCATAATTTAATTTCCAGATTTTATCATATGAAATTCCTACTACACTCCCATCTGAGGCTAAAAATACCTTAGGGTAAGACCATTCATCAGCATCACTTTTACCAAAAACTTCTTCGCTTTTCGCATTATTTAGTGGTTTCCAAAATAAGCTTCCATTAGGGTCTTTTTTTAAAATTTCTGGTGTTATGCTGGAAATATTTGTTGTTTTATCATGACCACCAACTATTACAACTTCATCATTCCCCAATGTTACGACTGAACCGTACCACCTAGGGTAATTTAATTTTTGAGTTTTATTAAATTTATTTTCATCAGTGTTAAAAAAAATAGTTTCTCTTTGAGTATCAGTCGAATTAGGTTTAGGTTCTTTATTACCACCTAATAAAATTACTCTTTTATCGTCAAAATTTTTTGCAATAGAGCAAAAAGCATCCCAAACTAATGGCCTATAAATTACTTTATGACTATCATCTCCAAAGCCCAGCTTAGGATCCCAAATGTCAAAATCTACACCTGCTTGAACATTATGATGTTGCCACTGAAAATCACCATCATCCCTCTTAATCTTCAGTTCATCAGAAAGAGTTATTTCTTTATTTACATTAATATTATCTTTATTGTCTTTATCTTTAACTCCATAAGTTCCATAAGACATAATTTTTCCATCTGGCATCATAAGCAAGTGAATAGTATTCACATTCCAATCTACTGGAGCAGACCACATTCCTTCAATATCTGCATTTAAATTAGTAATTTTTAAATTTTCTAAGTTTTTAGGTGGAGTTTGTTTGTTATTCTTTAATATTTCAGGATTTACTGGAGTTACTCTTTTCTCTACAAAGATGTACTTAATTTTTTGAACAATTTTCTGTCTATTCTCATAAATTTGAAATACTGAATTAGCAAATATAACTGTTACAAAGAATATCAGTATAGTATTTTTTTGATTTTTAAACATTATGTTTACAATTTTTTAAAATATTTCAATTAACCATTTATTATAGTATTCTTAGCAAAAATAAAGCCCAATTTATATGATTACTGCTATAGTTTTATGTCGAAGCAATTCCTCGAGGCTTAAAAATAAACATTTTTATAAAATTGGTGGGAAGCCTTTAATTGAAATCATTATTGATAAATTATCAAAAATTAATTTGATAAGCGAAATATATATTGCAACCGGTTCAAAAAAAAAAAACTTAAAATATCTCTCACTTAAAAAAAATAAAAAAGATTTAAAATTTTTTTTTCACCGAAATGAAAAAAATGTTTCAGAAAGAATATTTTTTTTATCAAAAAAAATAAAAAATAGTTATTGTCTAATTGTTTCTGGAGATTGCCCAATAATTGATAATAATTTTGTAAAATTATTATATAAAAAACTGTCTTCGGATCTCATTTATGATTTAGTCAAATTTTCAAAAAAAATTTATTACGAGGGTATTAATTTAGTCAAAACTAACTCATGGAAAAAAATTTACCAAATTTCAAAAACTAAAGATTTTTTTACTGAACATTTTTCAAAAATTTTTGATAGCAAAGATAAGAATTTAAAAATTAAACTCATAGAGCCGCCAAAATCTTATTTAAAACCTAAATTTTCAAAAATGAGATTATCCATTGACACAATTTCAGATTTAAACTTTTTTGAAACTCTTTTTTCTAAAGTAAATAGTTTTAATAAATTAAATTTACATTCCATTAAGAAACACAGTTATCTAACAAAAATTAATGAGCATGTCTTACAAAGAAAAGTAGGAAAGACATATGATAAAAAGTTTTTACTTATAACAGCAGCAAATAAAACAATTGGTTATGGGCATTTAAAAAGGTGCCTTGTTCTTAAAAGACAAATAGAAGAAACCGTAAGCACAAATATTCATTTTAAATACATAAATAAAAGTCATTTGAATAATAATCTCCGAAAAAAATATAATTTTAAAAAATTTGTAGAGGAAAAAAACTCTACAATAATAGTAGATTTGCCAAAATACTGCATAAAAGAATTTCAATTTAAATTAAAAAAAAAAGATTACAAAAAAATTATTTGTATTGACAATAAACTAAATAGTAAAAGAACGTTAAATTTAATTCCTTTTGTCAAAAATATTAACAAAAAAAATATTAAAAGTGGTAAAAAATTCGTAATTTTGGATCATGATTTAATAAAATATAATGAGTATAATTTTAAAAATAAAAACGAAATAATAGTTTTAAACGGTGGATCAGGATTGCCTAATGAAAAAGTTATAAACTTTTTAAAAAAATTTAAAAAAAAACCGACATATATTTTTGGTCCACTTATTAAAATTAAAGATATAAAAAAAATTAAGCATATCAATAAATTAAAAATTAAGGTGGACCCAGAAAATTATTTTTCACTTATAAAAAGCAGTAAAAACGTTATTTGTAAATTTGGTGTCTCAGTATTTGAGTGTATTTCGCTAGGAATAAAACCTCATGTCTTAATTTACGACGAAACTCTAGAGAGACTAAAAGATATTAATTTATTAAAAAAACTAGGTTATATTTTTATTTTTAATGATAAAACGAGTCTTACAAATTCAAAAAAAAGATTCAATTTTAAAAAGCTAACTTTTGGTGCTAAATTTATTAATCAATACTTATAAATATGACAAAATTAATTGGAGAAATATCCAGTAATCATAACAGAAATTTAAAAAGATGCTTCAAATTCATTGACGTTTGTAGTGATTTAAAATTTTATGCCGTCAAATTTCAATTATTTAGAATTGATAAGTTATTTACATCAAATGTTTTAAAAAATAGCAAGACTCACAGAGAGAGAAAAAAATGGGAATTACCTTTAAAATTTTTACCCAAAATCTCGAAATACTGTAATAAGAAAAATATAAAATTTGGATGCACTCCTTTTTATATTGAGGCAGTAAAAGAATTAGAGCCATATGTAGATTTTTACAAGATTAGCTCTTATGAAATTTTACATAAAGAGCTATTAGTTCAATGTGCAAAAACAAGAAAGCCAGTAATTATCTCAACTGGAATGGCAAATTTTGGTGAAGTAAAAAAAGCTATAAAAATATTAAAACTTAACGGATGTAGCAAAATTACAGTTTTACATTGCGTTTCCTCTTATCCAGCTAAAGCAAAGGATTGTAATTTGAATTCTATAAAATATTTATCAAAAAAACTTAAATATGAAATCGGTTGGTCAGATCACTCAAGAAATCCTTTAATAATTAACGAGGTGATAAGTCAATTTAATGTGAGTTTTATTGAACTACATATCGATCTAGATGGAAATGGTTATGAATTTAATCAGGGCCATTGTTGGCTTCCAAAGGAATTAAAAGAATTAACTGACTTTATTTTTTATAAAGATAAAATTTACGGTAAAAATTTAAAACAATTTTCTGAATCAGAAAAAAGGGAGAGATTATGGAGAGCAGATCCACTTGATGGATTGCGCCCTTTAAAAAAGGTGAGAAAAAAAGAAAAATAGGATGAGATATTTAATTACAGGGCACGCAGGTTTTATTGGTTTTTCCCTAGCCAAGTCTATTTTGGAAAATAAAAAAAATTTTGTAGTAGGAATTGATAATTTTAATAAATACTACGACGTAAAACTAAAAAAAAAAAGAGTTCAAATTTTAAATAAGGTAAGTAATAAAAAAAATTTAAAATCTTATTATTGTGATCTAAGAGATGAAAAAAAATTAAAGAGTATATTTTCAAGACATAAATTTGATATAGTTGTAAATTTAGCTGCTCAAGCAGGAATAAGGTACTCGTTAGAAAATCCTAAAGAATATATAACAAGCAATATTAATGGATTTTTCAATTTAATCAATTTAACTAAGGAAAATAAGGTAAAGAAATTTGTTTATGCTAGTTCGAGCAGCGTCTATGGAAACTCCAATAAAAATTTTTTCAAAGAGACTGATAATACAAATAAACCACTTCAAATTTATGCTGCAACCAAAATTTCTAATGAAATGATAGCTCACTCTTATTCTCATCTTTACAATTTAAATACAATTGGGCTCAGATTTTTTACTGTTTATGGGCCATGGGGAAGGCCAGACATGGCAATTTTTAAATTTACTAAAAATATTCTTCAAAATAAAACAATATACCTTTTTAATTCTGGTAAAAATTTAAGAGATTTTACCTATATCGATGATGTAGTTTCATGTATCAAAAACATATGCATAAGTAAAAAATTTTTGAAGAAAAAATTTCAGATACTAAATATTGGAAATAGCAAGCCAGTACAAACTTTAAAAATGTTAAAAATTCTTGAAAAAATTATAAAAAAAAAAGCAAAGAAAAAATTATCAAAAAAATTTAAAGCAGACTCATTTAAAACATCAGCTAATACCTACTTGATTAAAGAAATGTATAAAATGCAAATTACCACTAAGATGGAAGACGGGTTACAATATTTTTTTAAGTGGTATAAGAGCTATTTTAATTTAAAAACTTAAACCAAGTAAGTGTCTCAAAGTTTTTTCTAGGATTAAATTTTGATGTATCATCATATTCCATTCCAGATTGGAAAAATCTTAAAAGATGTTTTCCTGAAATTTTTTTATTTTTAATCATAGGTATCAAGCTAGAAGTATCATTCTTGTTTAAAATTTCTATTCTCTTTTTTTTATCACCAATACAAAAATATTCTTCAGTCATACCTAATCCATTTGTAGCTGAACACGAAGACGAAACATTTTCGCCATGGTCAAATTCATTGTTATCAAGTTTAAATGTTTCTAGATCTCTTCCACCATTATTTGTTTCAAAATAAAGATCCTTAAAATTAAAATTTTGTGGATTTAAAGTCATATAATTCATCCTCAAAAAACCCGAAGGAATATTGAAAAAATTATTTTTTATAGCAAATTTTTTTTTACTGAGATCAAAAATTAGTACTTTTTTTAATGAAAAATTATTAAATTTGAAATTTTTCTCAATTGTAATTAGATCCTCTTTTAATATTTTATAATTATAAGCTCGTTGAGAAATTTCTGTATTTTTTCTATTACTTTTCTTTTCTTCTAAATGAGTAAATCCAGAAAAAAAATCTACATCATAATTTATATGATTAAAAAAACCTTTATCAATTTTACCTATAAGCGATCTTGATGATATTTTGTGATTTATAAAAGAATTTATTGTTAATCCTTTTAATATACTTAAGTTTATTTCGTGATTGTGGTCAACAATTTTAAGATTATCTTTTGAGCAAATTATCTTATGTTTGTTATCTTTATTTAAAACATTAAATTTATTTTTTTTATATTTTTTATTAATATTTAATTTTAAATTATTATGAAAATAGTTAATTTCCTTTATAAAGCGAACCCATCTTTCTTTTGTAATATGGGTTCTAAAATCACTAGACCAAAAATAACATAATTTTTTCCAATTTTTTCTAGGTGAATTTTTTGAGAGTAGTTTATAAATTTTATAACATAATGTATTTATATATAAATTGTCTCTTCCAGAAAGCGACCACCTAGAAATGTTATACTTTGCCTGCTTTTTCGTTACTATTGGAGACTTGGGACTAAAAATGCTTACTAATTCTTTTTTTCTATTTATCTTAAGTATTTCAGAGGGAAAAATAAATTTATTTTCTCTTCCAATTTCTTCATAAATGTCACTTATTCGATCCCATTCATTATAATCTATTTCTTTTTCAGTACTAAATCTTCCAGGTCTATAATTAAAAGTTTCAACGTCATTACTATAAAGACATATATTTTTATTTGATTTACTTTTGTACTTAAGAAATTTTAAAAGCGATCTTTTACTAATTTCACCGTGAACACATTGTTGAAACTTTTGAAAATTTAAAGAATTGCTCCAAATTACATTCAGAAAATTGTTGTTACTGTCTTTTATTTTTTGAGCATTAAATTCAAGTTGTTTTTTTAAATTTTTGTTCGATAGTTTGCAATTATTCCAATCAATTATTATCGTCTCATAACCGTTTTTTTTATAGATTGGTATTAAAGAGATTGAAAAAACTTGCTCATTTATTAATGCAATCTTTGGCTTAATTCCAAGAATTGATTTGTAATACTCGGCTCCTATTTGGAGATTAATGTTGTTAACTTTAAAGGGAATTAGAGGAAAGATGGCTTGACTATAACCGCTCCCTATAAACTCGATTTTTTTTTTTTTTATAAGTTGTTTTAATTTTTTTACCCAATGGTAATCTATTTTTTTAATTTCAATTAAGGATAAAGCAGAGGCCTCAACGCATATTTTAAATGGATTTTTTTCCGCTAGCCTTAACAACGGCCAATAACAAGCATTAATTACATTTTTTAAATTTTTTTTCTCTATTGAAGAAAAAGATGTATTGATATGATATAATGAATAAAAATTCATCAAAGCTCCTTATTGATTAATAAATATATATAAGCATAATACAATACTATGCAAATTCCATATGGCAAACATTTTATAGATAGAGATGATATTAAAAATGTTTCCAAAGTTTTAAAAACACAGAGTATTACCCAAGGACCTTTAATAAGCAAATTTGAAAAAGCAATATGTAAATTGCTAAATGTTAAATACGCAGTTGCAGTAAGCAGTTGTACGGCTGGACTACATATTGCAGTTCAATCCATAAAGAAAAAAAATTCTCAAATACTTACCTCACCAGTGTCGTTTGTATCAACTGCTAATTCTGCTCTGTTCAATGATTTAAAGCCAATTTTTGTAGATATAAATTCAAAAAATTTAAACATTGATCTTGAAAAAGTTAAAACAGCAGTTAAAAAAAATAATAGGATTGGAGCCATTATTCCTGTTCATTTAGGAGGAGTTGCATCAGGAAGTAAGGAAATATTTAACATTGCAAAAAAAAAGAAAATTTTTATTATTGAAGATGCCGCGCATTCATTCGGAGGAAGATATGAAGACGGTTCTCTGATAGGAAGTTGTAAATATGCTGATATGAGCGTATTTTCTTTTCATCCTGTAAAAACGATAACTACTGGCGAAGGCGGCGTTATAACTACAAATTCCAAAGATTTGTTTTTAAAATTACAAGTTTTAAGAAATCACGGAATTCAAAAAAATAAAAAATATTTTAAAAACAAAAAACTTGCCTATACCAACAAAAAAATTAATCCGTGGTACTATGAAATGGTAGACCTTGGTTTTAATTATAGAATCACGGATATCCAGTGTGCATTAGGAATATCACAATTAAAAAAATTAAAAAAAATATTAAACAAAAGAAAAGAAATTGCTAAGTTTTATGATAAAAAATTATTTAATATAGACGGCCTAAGTTTAATGCAAAGTAATGACAGGCTTAGAAGTTCAAATCATTTATATATAATAGGGATTGATTTTAAAAAAATTAAAATAAAAAAAAACGTATTTATGAAAAAACTTTTAAAAAAAGGTATTACAACTCAATTGCACTATATACCAATTCCTATGCATCCATATTATTCATCAATGGGATACAATATGAAAAAATTATCTAATGCTTATAAGTATTATGAAAAAGCTCTCAGTATTCCGATATTTTTCCAGTTATCAAAAAAAAACCTTGAAAAAATAGTAAATAACCTAAAAAAACTAGTGAAATAATTGCTTTAAATGTTCAATATTTGAACATATAATGCTCAATGTGAGTAGTGAGCGAAATCAGATTTATTTAAATATTTTAAGAAAGTTAAATCTTAATCCGGGATTGAGTCAAAGAAAATTAGCACAAGATTTAGGTGTTAGTTTGGGAAAACTAAATTACTGTATAAAATCTTTAAAAGATAAAGGGTTCATAAAAATCCAAAATTTTAAAAAAAATCCAAAAAAAATAAATTACTTATATTTATTAACGCCAAAAGGTATTTCAGAAAAAACAAAATTAACTTTAAATTTTATGAAAAGAAAAATGGTTGAATATGATGAGCTGAAAAAGGAATTAGGAAAAAATGATCAATAATAAAGTAATTTTAATTACAGGAGGAACTGGTTCTTTCGGTAATGAGCTAGTTAAATACTTGTTAAAATTTTATAAACCAAAAAAAATTATTATTTTTTCAAGAGATGAATATAAGCAAGATATAATGAGGTCAAATTTCACAAGCAAACAAAATAAAATTATTCGATATTTATTAGGTGACGTAAGAGATTTAGAAAGACTAAAGATGGCGATGCGTGGAGTTCATGTGGTTGTGCACGCAGCTGCTTTAAAACAAGTTCCTGCAGCAGAGTATAATCCTATGGAATTTGTAAAAACAAATGTGCATGGTGCTGAAAATGTTGTTTTAGCCTCACTACAGCAAAATGTAAAAAAAATAATTGCTTTATCAACCGACAAAGCTGCTAATCCTATTAATTTATATGGTTCTACTAAGCTTGCATCAGATAAAATATTTATAGCAGCAAATAAAATTACAGGATCAAATAAAAATAAATTTTCAATTGTCAGATACGGAAATGTGATTGGATCAAGGGGGTCGGTAGTGCCTTTATTTCTAAAAAACATAAAAGAAAAAAAGAAATTTCTCCCAATTACCGATGAGAGAATGACTAGATTTTGGTTTACCCTTGGTCAAAGTGTTAAATTTGTTATTGAGAGCTTGCATATGATGAATGGTGGCGAAATATTTATTCCAAAAATCCCTTCAATAAAAATAATTGATTTAGCTAAAGCAATGGCTCCGAGTTTAAGATTAAAAAAAATAGGCATACGTCCAGGTGAAAAATTACATGAATTGATGTGTCCCAAGGAGTCAAGTATGAATACTATTGAGTTTAAAAACTTTTTTATAATATTTTCAGCTCAAACAAACATTAATGATAAAATAAAAGAATTTAATAAATCTATTAAACAAAAAGCGAAAAAGGTAGCTGAAAATTTTGAATATAATTCTTTTTTAAATCCTCAGTATTTATCTGTTGAGGAAATTAAAAAATTACACAAAAGTTTGAATCTAATTTAATCTTAATGTTTGAAGGTTTAAAAAAAATAACTCAGATTCTTAGTTATAAAGATAGACTGCAGATTTCTTTTTTTTCGCTATTGCTTTTTCTGTCAACAATTTTAGAAGGTCTTAGTTTAGGAGCTGTATATCCATTAATAAAATTTTCTATAAGTGCAGAGGGATTAAATTCATTTAATCATTACCTTAATAATTTTGATATATCTTATAACTTTGAACAAATTGAAATTATATATTACTTATCTGTATTTATATTAATCGCTTTTTTTTTAAGATTTTTATTTTCTATTTACTTTATTTACTGGAAAAGCAATTTTTTACATAATTTAGGAACTGATTTGAATAATAGATTATATAAAAAATTGGTATATGAAGATTATAATTTTTTTAAAAAAAATAACTCATCAATCTTAATAAGATCATTTTTTTATGATGTAACTTTTTTAGTTAAAGCAATTAACTCCTCTTTGAGAATATTATTAGAAGGTTTAGCCTTGATCATAATACTAATTATATTGACAATTATTTCACCTAAAATAACAATAATAACTGGTTTTTTATTTTTGACTATATTTTTTACATTTAACAAAATTATTTCGGAAAAAATAAAAATTTGGGCCGATAGCAAACAAAGTCTTACTTCAACACTAATTAAAACGCTACAGGAAACTGTTGGAAAAATTAAGAATATCTTAATTGAACAAAATCAAAATTTTTTTGAAAACAGGTACGATAAAAGAATAAAAAAGTTTAATTTTTTTTCAAAAAAACTAATGTTTTTTCAAGAGCTACCTAGGCCAATATTAGAATTTATTACAGTTTTGATAATTTGTGTCTCAATTTTAATTTTCAATTTTTCTGAAAAAATTGAAAACTTTTTACCCTTGTTAGCTATTTTTGGGGTTGCAGCCATGAGAATAATGCCAGCACTCAGCAGAATATCGTCATTAAAACAAGTTTTTGACTCCTCCCTCCCGTCAGTAAAAAGTTTAAATAAATTTTATATGAGTAATAATTTAATGAATTTTATTTCTTCTAAAAAAAAAACAGAAAGCAATTCATTCAATCACTCCATTGAATTAAAAGATATTTCTTATAAGCATATGAATTCCAATAAATACATACACAAAAATTTTAATTTAAAAATTAATAAGCAAGATTTCATATGCATTTATGGAAAAAGTGGGGTAGGTAAAACCACTTTGATAGATATTATTTCCGGTTTACTTAAACCTAGCGAAGGTCAAATTTTCATCGATGGAAAGAAATGTGATTTCAATAATCCTAATTGGAAACAAACAATTTCTTATATTCCGCAGACAACATATTTGTTAAATGACTCAATTAAAAATAATATTATATTTGGGGAGGATCACGATACCGAAAAATTTGATAAAGTAATACAGGATTCTCAATTATCATCATTTATAAATAGTTTACCAAATAAAGAAGAAACAGAAATAGGTGAGGATGGCTCCCTAATCTCTGTTGGCGAGAAACAAAGAATTGGTATAGCTAGGGCTTTGTATCTCGAAAGGCAAATTCTGATATGTGATGAGATTACTAGTGCGCTTGACGTAAAAACTTCAGAAAATATTTTAAATTGTTTAAAGAATATTTCAAAAGAAAAAACTATTATTTTTATTTCTCATAATCAAGAAGTTATCTCAGCCGCAACAAGAAAGGTTCCCTTATAAATAATTATATGGAATTAGCAATTAAGGAAATAACTGAAATTAAAAGAAACAATAGCGAAAAATATATCTTTAATAGGGAAGATGATTACTTAACTTTAAAAGCATATTTTCCAAATTTAAAAAGTAAAAAATATATTAAAAATTTAAATTCACAGATTAAAGAATATTCATTTTTAGGAAAAAAAAATAATTTATTATCAAAAAAAATTAAATTATATCGAGGTCACCTCAGCCAAAAATTAAATACTATACATAATGTCCATTATAATGCTGAATATTGGGGTTTTTTGATTGATAGTTTTCTTGCAGATTTTGTTGGTGGGATAATTTCGCAAGTTGACTCTCTTCAATCAGTTAAAAAAAAATTTAAAAATACTTATATAAATTATCTGGATTATAATTATTGTGCATACAACTCAATAGAAGTTCATCAAGCACTACAGAGGGATGTTCACGTCAAACAAATATTTACCGCTAAAATAGCCAACATACTTAATTTAAAAATTATTGGGAAAAAAATCAAACAAAAAAAATTTTATCAATCACAATCAACAAATATTTTTAGAAAAATAGTAATATTTCTTTTTACAAAATTTATTGAAATATTTTTCAAAGTTTTTAGACCTAATTTCATAGTATCTGATTACTTTGAAATTAAAAAAAAAAATTTAATTTCAGTTAAAATTTTTAAAAACTTTTATATTCCAAGTTATTTCTTTAATTCACGAAAAAAATTTCATATTAATAAAGAAAAGAGATTAAAATTGTTTGTTCCAGAAAAAGATATTATTGATAAAAGTTTTAATAAATTAATAATTAATTTCTTTCCATCATCGTATCTAGAAAATTATCTAAAATACAAAAAGAAAATTGATATATTTGCAAAATATTCTAATTCCTTTATTTGTAGCACATCATATCGAGTTGATGACTCTTTAAAGATTTTAGCTGCAGAATTAAAACTAAGAAAAAAAAAATTAATTTATATTTCACATGCACCATTTGAAAATCTCCGAACACAGAGTCGATCATATAATTTTTGTAAAAAATATCATGATGAAATTTATAGAACAACCGAGACAAATTACGGAAGGCATGTAAGTTATAATCTAAAAAAATATCAAGTAAAAAAAAATAAAAGTAACATTAAAATAATAATATATGATACAGTAAGTAGAACTTTATCTTTAAATAAATTTTTAAATAGTTCTTTAGAAACATATCCAACACTTAACTCAAATATCTTATTTTACCAAAAATTGAATAAAGAAAACAAAAACACTACAATGATAAAAACATTTCCCTCAAATGATATAAGAGAACAAATTTCAAAAAATATTTGGACGAAATTCTCTCTTAATAAAAAAAATATAATCTCCAAGAGATGCAAGTTCGATGAACTTTATAATTATGATATTTTAATTCTAAATGAATTTTCAACACCATTATTTGAGGCTCTTCTTACTTATAGGCCTTTTATTCTAATTTATGGAAATATTATTGATAACCTCAATCAAAAAACAAAAGAGAATTTTCTAAAATTAAAAAAATTAAAAATTATTTTTAAAAGTCCAAATGAAGCAGCAACTTTTTTAAATAAAAATAAATCTAAATATTATGGTGATTGGAAAAATGTTATTGAAAATAAAAATTATTTAAATTTTAGAAAAATTCTTATTAATTGAATGAAAAAACTTATATTATTTGATGTTGATGGTGTATTGTTTAACTCAATACAAAATATGGAATTATCTTGGAACGAAGTAATGAAAAAATTCTTAATTAAAAAAGAATTTAATCAATATAAGAGGTATATTGGACTTCCGTTCAAAAAAATACTTTATAAATTAAATATTAAAAATAATCAATCTAGCATAGAAAATTATTATCAAAAAAAATCTTTAGAATATCTTCACAAGATTAAACCTTATCCCAATGTTTTAAAAAAAATAAGAAATTATGACTCGAAAAGATTTTTAATCGGTATTTGGACTTCAAAACATAGGCTTAGAGTAAATAAAATATTGAAGAAGTATAATCTTAAATTTGATTTTATTATTGCTCCAAAAAAAGGAATTAGGGGTAAACCTCACCCCGATCAAGTCACAAAGTGTTTAAAAAGTTTGAATATACTGAATAAAAATGTATTTTTTATAGGAGATATGAAAACAGATAGAGAAGCAGCAAAAAAATCAAAAATTAACTTTATTTTTGCATCTTATGGTTTTGGTAAGATTAAGGATAAAAATCTAAAAAAATTAAATAACTTTAAAAACGTATACAAAATTGTTGAAAGATCATGAGCACATTAAAATACTTTGATAAAAATATTAATAGAAAATCAAAAATAGTAAGTGAGTCTTTACATTTTATTAAGGATACAAAAATACCATTACCTTCAGTAGTCGAAATAAGTGACTCTGGAACATGTAATAGATCATGCAGTTTTTGTCCTAGAAGCGATCCAGGCTATGAGGATGTTAAAGAGTTTATTACTGAAGAGCTTCATACGAAAATAGTTAGAGAACTTTCTGATTTAAATTATAAGGGATTGATAATGTATTCCGGTTTCAACGAGCCATTGCTTAACAAACAAGCTTATAAACAAATTGCCTCAACAAGAAAATTTTTACCCGACTCAAAAATTGAATTAATTACAAATGGAGATGTTTTAAATGAAAAAAGATTAATTCAACTTTTTGATGCTGGTCTTTCAACCTTATTAATTAGTGTCTATGACGGACCAGAGGACATGGTAAAATTTGAAAAGATGTGTATTTCTGCAGGACTGGACAAAAAACAATATGTAATAAGAAATCGCTATCTTCCACCAGAAGAAGACTATGGAATTACAATGAGCAATAGAGGTGGACTTATGAAAAATGCTTCACACAAAATTGAACCTTTAAAAAAAGCATTAAACACTCAGTGTACTTATCCAAGTTATACATTTTTCATCGACTACAATGGAGATGTTCTTATGTGTTCTCACGATTGGGGAAAAAAAATGGTACTTGGGAATTTAAATAAAAATACAGTTTTAGAAATATGGACTTCAAAAAAATCAATGAAAGTAAGAGAAATGTTAATTAATGGTAATAGAAATTTTTCGCCATGTAACGTATGCGATGTCAATGGAAGCCTGATTGGCACAAGTCACGCGGAAGCTTGGACTAAAATTTTTAAAGATAGTAAATAAATGATCATAGGATTAATTCCCTCAAGATTAAATTCTAGAAGATTAAAACATAAACCCCTGCTAGAAATTGACGGTTTACCCATTATAGTACATACATTTAAAAGAGCTCAACTATCAAAAAAACTTGATAAAGTTATCGTGTGTGCTGATGACATGAAAATTGTTAATACAGTCAGGAAGCATGGTGGCGAAGCTCTACTAACTTCAAAAAAATATAAAAATGGAACAGAGCGTATCGCAGCAGTATCAAAGAAATTTAAAAGAGCCAAATTAGTTATTGATGTGCAAGGTGATGAACCATTAGTAGACCCAAAAGACATAGATAGAGTTATAGATTTTCATCTTAAAAATAAGCAGTTTGATATTGTCGTTCCTTGTATGCTAGCCAGAGAAAATATTACTAGTCGAAATCTCGTAAAGGTAATTTTTGCTGATAACGGTAAGGTGTTATATTTTTCAAGAGCAACTGTTCCTTTTGATTTTAAAGATAAAAAAATTAAATATTACCGAGATTTATCTATAGTTTCATTTATGCCTAAAATACTTACAAAATACTCTAAGCTAAAATTAGGTTTTAATGAACAAGCAGAAGGAATAGAGCTTATCAGAGCTTTGGAGAATGATATGAAAATTGGAACTTTCATCGCTACAAATTCGGGATTTGCAGTTGATGTAAATCAAGATTTGATGAGAGCAATTAACATAATGCCAGATAACAAGATAAGGAAAAAATATTAAATTTATGAATAAAAAGGTTTTAATTTTAGGAGCAAGTTCAGAAATAGGAATAGAGATTATGAAAATGTACCTTAAGAAAAATTATAAAATTATTGCTCACTATAATAAAGGGGACAAAAATTTTTTTCATTACACAAAAAATAGTAAAGTTGAAAAAATAAAATTTAATTTTCTTACAAAAATTGAAAATATTGATAAATTTTCTAAAAGTAAACTATTTAAAAATTGTGATATTTTAATTAACGCTTTAGGAAGAATTAAAGAACTAGACTATAAAAAAATTAATTCTAAAGAAATAATGGAGTCTTTTAAAGTAAATTTACTTCCAAGTATCGTATTTAACAAAAACTTAGGCTTTTTGATGAACAAAAAAAAATGGGGTAGAATAGTAAATTTGGGATCTATCGGGACAAAATTTGGTGGAGGAGAGAAAAATTTCCCATATTCTCTTGCAAAATTTGCATTAGAATTTTTCCCTTCAAATAATAAAAAGTGGATTAAAAATAACGTTTTAATAAATACTGTCAGAGTCGGCGTAACAAAAACTAAATTACATAATAACTTAAAAACGAAAAACCTCCTTAAAAGAGTAAAACTAATACCAATACAAAGAATGGCTTCGCCAGAAGAAATTGCTAAAGTAATATTCTTCTTAGGCTCAAACGAGAACACGTTTATTTCAAATGAGGTTATTTCGATTTCAGGAGGCGAATAATCTTTAAATGGAAAAAATAGGTAAGATCCAACAAAAAGCACTAATAAATTCAAAATTATATTTAAATCAATTCAGTAAATCTAAATATGATCATAGAAAGAATAATATTTTTTACCTATCATCTTTTGCTAATTGTACTGGATTAATTAAAATCAAAAACTTTTTACATATTAAGGAAAATTTAATTAAAAAAATTTACATAATTTCTAAAGATATTTTTTATAGCGCGTATTACGTAAATAATTATTGTCACAAATTTGAGAATAAATTCAATTTTAGCCAAATTATTGTCAGTTGGGCGAATAAAAAAAGTTTTAATAAAAATGGTATATTTTACGACAGATTATTTAACTTGAATTCTAATCATAAAAAAAAAAAAATTTTATGGTTTCTTTTGTATAATGATAAAACTCTACCTAAAAAAGTAGATACAAATATTATTCTATTTCAGCCAATAAAATTTAAATCATTTAATTTATTTAGCCTAGCAAAAATTATATTAACTAATTTAAATAAAATTTTTTTAGGATTAGATTATTTTTTAAATTCTATTTCTTCACATGCATATCTAGGTCAAATTGTTGCGAAAAATTTTACTAAATTTTATAAAAATAATATTAAAATTATAACTATACCGTATGAAGGCCAACCTTTTCAAAACGAAATAATCAGAAAAATAAAAGCAAAAAATTTAAGAGCAAAAGTTATAGGTTATATGCACGCGGCTCCACTTCCATTACCAACAAATCTAATAAAAAAAAGTTATAGTCCAGATAAAATAATTGTGAATGGAGTGGACCAAAAAAAATGTTTTGAAAAATTTTTAGGATGGAAAAAAAAAGATATAATGGTAAAACCTTCATCAAGATTTAAATCGAGCAATATTATAAAAAAAAATATTATATATTTACCAGCGAATTTAAAAAACCCCGAAATAATTTTAGATTCATTGATATCGTTAATAAAAAATAGATTAATAAATTTGCACTATTTAAAAATAAAAGAACACCCAGCAGCATTAGGCCTTAATTATGCGAAGCCATTGATTGAAAAAATTATGAATTTGAAAAAGAAACAGAAAAATTTTAAAAACTATAAATACAAAAATGTTTTAATATTTGTTGGTGTAGGTGGAGGCGTTATTGAAGCTTTAGAAAAAAACTTAAATGTTATTCATATCGTTGAGAATACTCAAATTGACTTGTATAATAAGGAAATTTGGCCAAATGTGAAAAATAAACGATTATTCAAAAACGTTTATGTATATAAATTAAAAAAAAGAGGACAAATGATTAAATTTGGAAATAATACAACTAATTACTTCAGTTAAATATAAATTTATGAAAATAGAAATTATAGATAATTTTTTAAAGGAAAACCATTTAGCTTCTTTAAATTCATTAAAGCTGGACGAGGTTAAAGCAGATGAACTTAAAGTTTACCACAATCAAATTAAGGATGGAAAGGTTCATAAAACAACTTGTTTAAACGACGAATTATTGAGAGAGATTCATGAAAGCTATCATACTAAGGCGGTAGATATTCTTAAAAAACTTAATCCAGAAAAATTAAAACTATACGATTATTCAGAATTTCATATAATTGAAACAGGAGCAAATTTCATTTTTCCAATACACGATGATACCCCAAACAAATTGTTGAGTGGAGTAGTCTACCTAAAACCAAAAAAAAACTCAGGTACAATTTTTTATGAAGATAAAAATGATACTAGTAAAAAAAAGGTCGTAGACTGGAAAATTAATCGGGGAGTTTTTTTTTCTAGAACAGAGAGATCAACATGGCACTCTTATCAAGGAGACGGTATATCTAATAGAATTGTGCTTGTATATAATTTAATGACTTACAGGATTGAAGATGTTTTTAAGATAGAAAAAAAGAGCTACTTTTTTGGGAATCTTAGATATAAGTTGAATCCAATTTTACATAAATACTTGAAAATAACGATTTGAAATAAATGAAAGTTGTCATTTTAGCCGGCGGTAAAGGTAGTAGACTTTTAGAATATACAAAAAAAATTCCTAAGCCTATGGTTCCAATAAAAAAAAAACCAATTTTAATTCATATTATGAAGCATTATGCAAAGTTCGGATTTAAAGATTTTATAATTGCTTCTGGATTTAAACATGAATTTATAAAAAAGTATTTCAATAAAAAAATAAGAGACTGGAGGGTAAAAGTTATAAATACGGGAATCAATACTCTGACAGGAGGTCGAATTAAAAGATTAAAAAAGATTCTTAAGAATGAAAAATTTTTTCTTACTTACGGGGATGGAGTATCAAACGTAAATTTAAAAAAATTATTAAAATTTCATAACTCTTCAAACTGCCAAGCTACTCTTACAGCTGTACGGCCGCCTGCCAGATTCGGGGCAATAAAAATTACAAATAATAAAGTCTCAGTTTTTAGAGAAAAATCATCGTTAGATACAGGCTGGATAAATGGTGGGTTTTTTATTTTTGAACCTAAAATTTTTAATTATTTAAAATCCGATAAAACAGTTCTTGAACAAGAGCCACTGACAGTTCTAGGGAAAAAAGGTAATCTTAAAGCTTTTAAACATTATGGGTTTTGGCAATGCATGGACACAATAAGGGATAAAGAGATATTAGAAAAAGCAAAAGAAATTAAGTAGTGAGAAAAGAAATTTTACTTGTTGGTGGATCAGGCTTTTTAGGATTAAACTTAATCAAATCTCTAAGAAAAAATAACAATTATAGAATTACTTCAGTATCTAGA
>MDTB01061021.1_pt1 | contig 29420 bp, 27 predicted proteins | sample 811161 | NCBI WGS metagenome assembly MDTB01 (sample SAMN05326650, study PRJNA326480) | marine metagenome | isolation source: seawater | place: Mediterranean Sea | collected 2009
CTATAGATGTTATTGAATATGATGAAAATGGATTTAATACATCATCTCCATATTTTCACCGAGATACTGGAACCCTGTATGATAATGATGGATATAATTCAGCAGGTTTCAATAGTTCAGGCTACAATGCTGCTAATGAATATGATCCCGCTTATGATGAAGAAGCTTCTGAGGCATAAATTAAACTATGATCCATAATAAAAAAAAAATTTATCAATATATTTTCTTTACAATCATATTATTCATGACGATTTTCAATGGAGGTAACAACAATTTATATATTCAATTAAATTTTATATTGATTGCAATTTTGTTCTTATTTATTGTGAAAGAAAAAAACTATTCAGCTCATATAAAAAAAATATTTTTAGCTAATAAATTAGCTATAGCGCTATATGTATTATTCATATTTTTTTTAATATTTCAAATTTTACCACTACCTGTTGAGTGGTTAAGTTTTTTTTCACAAGAAAAATATTTTTATTTAAAAAAACTAGAGTTTAATTCAAATTTTGCCCCCATAAGTTTAAGTTCTTTTAATTCGTATTTTTATATATTAAATTATTTATCAATATTTTTATTTATAATTATTTTCAAAAGTCTGTTTTATAAAAAAAAAAATATCCTTCATCTTTACTTTTATTTTGCATTTTTGGGAGCATTTACTTCAAGTGTCGCTATATATTTTTATTTGATAGGGAATCCAGATTTTTTTATATTAAAAAATAGTCATCTTAAATCAAGTGCAACTGGTTTTTTTAAAAATAGAACTGTATTTTCATATTTTTTATTATTATGTTTTTTAAGTGGAATTGAATTTCTGAAAAATATTAATGACTACAAAAATCATAATAGAAAAGATTTTTTTAATAAAATTTATGTAAGAATTTTTATTTTATTAATTACTATTGGAATTATTACATCCTTTTCAAGGCTGGGTAATTTTCTATTTATTTCCATAATCATATTATATATTTCACAGGCTATTTATATAAACAACAAAAGTAATAGGTTTTTTTTAATTACCTTAATATTAATATTATTGTTGGATGTAATAGTTCTAGGGTTTTATTTTGGTTCTGAAAAATTAATATCTAGGTTTGCTTTTTTAAATGATGAAATAGCTGGATATTTACCTTCCTCAATAGATAACAATATAACAAGAGCAGGTTTTGCTAAATTTGCTTTATTAGAATTTAAAAAATTTATCTTTTTTGGTTATGGATCTGGAGGATTTGAGTATTTATTTAAAATTAATTTTGAAAATCCCACAACAATATATGCAGTACATGCTCACTCTGACTTTATCCAATTCCTTGGTGAATTTGGAATTGTTGGTTTTTGTATATTAATTTTAAGTTTTATATTTTTGTGTGCTAATAAAAAAATTATCTCATTTAAAAATTTTTTGTTATTTTATTCTTTAATTTTTATACTTATTTTTGATTTTTCTTTTCATATACCAATAATCCAATTTATGTTTATTTTGTTAATAAGTGTTAGTAATAATCAAATTGATAATTTTGATACTAAATCTGAGGAGTAAATTATTTTATGATTGGTTGGCAGAATTAGACTTCATACCTTCTTGAATTATAGGATTATATGATTTAAATAAATCAGTTTGTCTTAATAGTAAAGTTATAACTCTATTCCATTTCACAAGTCTAGTCGGGGGAACAAATATTATATCTTTTGGCTTTAATAAAAATTTTTTACCCACAATAAGATTTATTGGATTTTTAATATCAAGTTTAAATACATCAAGTTTTAAATACGAATTATAATCTTCTCTGATAACATATACTGAGGATGCTTTCGCCGTTAGATTATTTAATCCAGCAGAGGAAATTAATTCGGTTAAACTATAATCTTTATTAGGAAAATATACACCAGGTCTTGTTACTTCTCCAAAAATATGAAGTGCATCAGAATTCCTATCAACAAAAAGTACATCGTTTTTTTTTAAATAAAAATTATCTTTAGTATTTGTACTTTGAAAAATACTATTAATGTCAATCTTGTAAACCTTATTATCTCTTCTTAATAAGCCTTTGTTACCAAAATTTTTATCTGCTGAATTAGGATTATAATTTGCTTTAATAGCAGCATCAATTAGCTTTATTGGTTTTTGATTTAAATCTATTGTTATCTGATTTCTAACAGCTCCCAAAACATAGGCTTTGCTACTATTAAACTCATTTATGTTAACTTGCAGATCATAATTTTTATAATATTTTTTCAAAAAAGTTACTAATTTCTCTTTAGTTTGATTTAGGGTTAAATTTTGAATATTTATTTTTCCTACAAAAGGTAAATCCACAAAACCATTTGGACCAATTATATAAGACCCATCAATGTCTTCAGTATCTGTTAAATTAATTGAAATTACATCAGATGGACCTACTACATATTCATATTTGTAATTATATATATTTGGAAATTGATTTATTGAATATTTAATTTCTGAAAGATTCGAATTATTGTAATTTTCTATCTCATATTTTTTCAGTTTGTTAATATCTTTGATGGTTACTTTAACATCGTTAATAGTATAATTTTTAACAACTGCTTTTGATTTTCTTTGTTCCTTAGGTTCTTCATTTATCCCAGGTAAACTTGAACAACTATAAGTAAATAATAATAAAAAAAATATTCTAATTAGACTAAACAAATTTTTCACCTGTGAATTGAATTTATTGATAGTTTTATCATAATAGTATAAATTTAACCTCTACTTGTTTTATACATTATCTTAATGAATTTAGTATAGAAATTACATGAATAGCAAAGCCACAGACTTATTAAAAGTATTTGATATTGCAGATTTAAATTTTTTATTATTAATTGCAAAAAAAAATATAAAACCTCTGATATTAATATCTTTATTGGTGTCAATAATTATATTTTTTATTTCACTAAATTTAGAAAAAAAGTATTTGAGTGAAGCAACATTGGTTGTAGCCCCTGATGAGAACAAGATTGTTAACATTAACGAGGCATACTCAACGATCCAAGATATTAATACTTCCAAAAGAATAAATAATGTAATAGCTATCTTGAAAAGTGATGAGGTTATTGAATACATTGTTAACGATGAAAAAAATCAGCTAGAATTTAAATCTCTTTACTCACAGCAAGATAACAATATAATTACTAGAATATTTACTAAGAAAACTATTGTTGATAAAGAATACTTAAAACTCATTCTTACTCAAAACTTTAAAGTAAGGAATATAAGAAACAGTGATGTATTGTCTTTATCATTTGTGTCGAATAATCCAAAAATATCTCAAATAGCATTAAAAAATATTATTCAATCATATCAAAGGTATGAAGTTGACAATAAGATTGAATTGACCAGTTATGCAAATCTTAAAGTTAAAGAAAGACTCAAAGAATTAAAAGTTCAAATGACAATTGCTGATAAAAATTTAGCTGATTATAAAAAAGAGTATAATCTTGTAGATACAGGAAACGTTAAAGAGTTAAAAATAAAAGAAATACAATCTATTTCAAATAATATTCTTTTATCAAAACAAAATAAACAAAATTATGAAAATGATCTTACTGCTGTAAAAACTGCAAATGGTGATATGGATATTCTTTTGGCAATTAAGGATCTTAATGAAAGAAAAGAAATTACAAATATACAAAATAATTTGTCGGCAAATGAAAATAATATTCAATCTTTGTTATTAATCTATACAAATGAACACCCAAAAGTCAAACAAGCTTATGAATTAAATGGAAGCCTGAAACATCAGATGAAACATATTGTAGAGGATATAATTGAAAGAAAAGTTTTTGAGTTAAGCAACATAATTACTTTTATAGATTCATCTGAACAAAATTTAGAAATAGCGAAAAATGAATTAAGAGAAATAGAAGAAAAAGAAGCTGGTATGTTAAATTTTGTAAGAGAAGTTGAAAGTAGCAGAAAATTATACGAAACTTTTTTGCAAAGACAAAAAGAAACTAACGAAGCACAAAATTTACAAATTTCAAAATTACAAATAATAGAAAGACCGTCTTTGGCAAATATGCCATTTTCCCCTAAACCTAAAAGAAACTTTTTTATAGCTTTTATTGTGTCTTTAATCTTATTTTATTCTTTAATATTTTATCGAGAAATGAATTCGTCAGTTATAAAGACACCTGAGGCCTTAGATCATCTGAATATTCCACAAATAGGTGTTTTACCAAAAGTTGTAGATATTAAAAAGGGTTATCATATATTGCAAAATTTTTTAGAAGATAGCGAGTCTAATTTTTCTGAGGCTATAAGATCTTCTAGAACAATTGTAGAGTCTAAATTCAAAAAAAATAAGAGTTTCTTAATAACGTCTAGCAATCCTTCTGAGGGTAAAACTAGTTATGCTTTTAACTTAGCTTTATCATTAGAAAAAAATAATAAGGTTTTGTTTGTAGAAGCAGATATTAGAAGACCCTCTGTATTAAATAGTTTTTATAAATTTGATCAGGAAATTAATGGATTAGGTGAAATCATATCTTCTAATGCCAGCTTAAAGGAAACAATATTTACTGTTCCTGGCACCAAATTAGAAATTATAACCTCTGGTGCAAAAAGATTTGATATGTCTGATATTGTTACAAAAGATCAAATCAATAAGTTTTTTGATGTCTTGAAACAAGAATATGATTATTTAATAATTGACTCTCCACCAGTCCAACCAGTTTCTGATACATTGATACTTACACAAGCTGTAGATCATAATTTTTTCATTATAAGATCAGACGCCTCTAAGACTTTAGCATTTATGTCTTCCATAAAAAAAGTTCAAAATGTAGGTGCAAAAATAGATGGGATTATTATTAACGATCTAGATACATCTAAAGATAGTTATTATAATTACAACTACAATTACAACTATTCATCTAAGTATTATAATAAGACATAAATAATGTTTAGATGGGAGAAAATTTTTCAAAAGGACGATAACTTATATATAAATTTTTTTACCATTTTAAAAAGTTTATTAGTTTTCTTAACAATATATATTTTTTCTATTTTAGAATTCAATTCAATATATGATTTACATAAAATTAATATTTTTAAAGATTCAAAGTATTTATACATATCAATATTTTTTCCAATTATTTATTTTTTATTTTCATTCATATTTAGAGTAACAAAAAAAAGATATGTAGTTCATATTTATTCTTTTTTATTAAATGATGTTTTCCCCTTTGTTGCTGCAATACCTATTACTTTATACTTATTTTTTGTATTAAAAATTAATTTCAAATTCGATGAATTTAATTTTTATTTACTAATACTTATCTTTTTAAATTTATTTCTGATTAGAAAGGTTTTTGATTTTTATTACAATAATCTTATGAACAACAATCTTATACAACGAAATATAATGCTTGTTGGCTCTATTGAATCTATACAAAAAATTCTTAAAGAAGAAAAAGATAAGATTAATATTTATAAATGTTGTCTTATAAAGAGTAATAAAGAATTAGATCTAAAAAAAGTAAGAACAAATATAAAAATTCCTGTATTTACTGATAAGTCAGAAATGAGACTTATACTTGAATATCATGAGCTTGGACAAATTTGGATTTTAGATGACGAGGAAAAGAATTTAGTAAATTTTCATTTAGATTTAGTTATAAAATTTTCTGTAGATATAATTATAGTTTCTCTTAAGCGTATCCTAAAAGATAAGTCAAAATTTCTATATGATAATTTAATTAATAATAAATATACATACACTAATTATCAAACTTCTAAATTCTATGGATTAAATTTACTTTTAAAATTATTTTTAGACAAAATATTTTCAACAATATTCTTAATTATAATATTTCCATTTTTTCTTTTATCAATTATTTTGATTTATATAGAAGATGGATTTCCTATATTTTTCTCTCAAGAAAGTGCTGGATGGGATGGAAGGAGATTTAATGTTTACAAGCTTAGGATTTATAAAAAAAAAGCAACAAATAAAAAAACAGTAATTAATAGTAATGAAAAAAAAATCCTTAAAATTGGGAAAATTATTAGAAAATTTCGTATGGAGGAAGCTCCACAATTCTTTAATATATTAAAAGGTGATATGTCCATTGTAGGACCAAGACCACAATTTGTTAAAAATGATTTATTTTACTCTCAAGTCTACAAACATTTCTTTATGAGAAATAAAACATTTCCAGGCTTAACAGGATGGGCACAAATAAATGGATATAGAGGCAAAAGACCTAGCAATGAAAATATGAAAAAGAGGATGGAGTATGATGTTTGGTATATGAATAATTGGAGTAATAGATTAGATCTATATATATTGTTGAGAACAATTGTGGCAATTTTTAATAAACCAAAAATATAACTACATATTTTATTATCATCGCATGAAAGACAAAAATAAATTATCAACCATTTATACTTCAGATGAGTATATTAATTTTAATGAGTCATCTTATAAAAATATTAGATCTTCGCCATCTCAAAGGGCATTAATAATTAGTAAATTTATAAAAAAAAACAAAATTAAATCTGTACTAGATGCAGGTTGTTCAACAGGAGGTTTAATTAAATTTTTAAATAAAAGAAATAAAAATACTGATTTTTACGGTTGTGATATAAGTCCAATAATTATCAATAAAATAAAAAATGACCCAACTCTCTATAAAAATCAATTTTTTATTGATGATGTAACTAATTTTAAAAATACAAAACGCTTTGATTTAATATTATGCTTTGGATTACTTCAATTTGTACATAATCCATTAGAAGTTATTAATAAAATTTCAAAAAATTTGAATAGTAATGGTTATTTAATAATCGCAAACCAGAATTTTTTCTTCACATTTGTAAGTTTCAATCAAATAGCTGCTAATTTTTTAAAAAAAATACCTAATTTAAAAAACAAAAAATTTTTAGAATTAAGCAAACATTTTATTAAAAATAACAGTGAATTTAATATTAATAAATATTATTCTCCCAAATATAACAACATAGAAATTTTAAATCCTTTATACTTGTCTGAGCACTTTAATGGAAAAAATTATAAAATGAATTACATATATTCAGATTATTATAATTATCATTCAAATTTTTCAAAAACCAACAAAAAAAATTCTAATAGTCAAAAAAGTAAATGGAAAAAAATTTTTTTTCAAGCGCTATGTTAAATTTTTTTCAAAAAAAAAAATAACCAGTTTCAATTATTTAATTAATTTAAGACACTTCATGTAAAAGTCTCCACTTATTATTTTTTTTACGCCAAAGGTGTGGAGATCTAAATTTGTCAACTGTTAAAAAAAAATCTTCCTCATTCATTTCTATATATTCTAAAAATTCCTTAAAATATTTTTTTGGGAATTCAGAATCATATTTTTTTACTAAATTTACACCTTCTTCTCTTGTAATTTTCTCATTCCTTATCTCTTGAGCTGCATCATAAGAAGCTCTACCTAAACCAAACTTGATATATGTTAGGTAATAGTGAAATGGATCTATTTTATCATCGATGCTTGAATATTTTGAATAGGAACCTTCGGTCCTTTCTGTATTTGGTCTAAAACCAGTATTTTTTGCAGCATAATAATAACATTCTTGCGGATCCCATTGTAAATAGTAACCTAAATATCTTTGTTCTATTTTTTTTATATTTAAATTTTTTAATGTGGGAGCAATATATGGTTCAAAATCATTTAAATTAAAATCATAATTTTTTAAAATACTGGATAATTTTTCTCCACCAAGAATGATTTCAGAGTTTTTTTTTTGTGAAAAAAATTTGGTATCCATATTTGGGTTTGAATTTTCCTCAACAGCATTTCCATATTCAGCCTGATTTTCACCATAAAAAATAAGGGGAATGTTAAATTTTAAAGCAATTAAGGGACCAATAATTTTTTGACCTATAATGAAAGGCTGAAAAGGGTGTAGTAAATTTTTAAACGCTAATCTTGTGAGCAAACTATGGACTTTGCCGTTAGGTGTGAAGAGAATATTATCTAAACCACCAACCTTAATCCAATTATCAAAATTTTTCCAACCAATATCTGTATACAAATGAGGAGCCCATGTGACTGTTAGTGGGTTCATTCCATATTTGTATTTTAAAATATGAGCAGTGTAGGCACTATCTTTTCCACCACTGCCTGGCACCACACAATCATAGCCATTTGTTTTTTTATATTTACTAAGTAATTTAATTAATTCATTTTCTCTTTTTTTCCAATCAATTTTTTTTTTGGTTTCGTTATAATTACAAGCATCACATACTGATGAATTTACATCTATATTAAGTCCAGATTTTTGATTACTATCATTTTTAAATTCAACAACACTTTTTGGCCTTTGATTGCTCATTACACACTTTGAACAGAACACAACGTCCTCAGGCAACCCAAACATAGAAAAATTTTTTGGCATTTACTACTTCCTAGTTTATTGAGTTTTTTATTAACATATTTAAAAATTCCAATCCAATTTCCGAGCTTTTCTCAGGGTGAAATTGTGTTCCAATTATATTTGAGTCTTTAACGGCTATAGCACAAAAACTTTTACCATTATATATAGAACTTGCAATTTGGTTTTTTATGTCAATTGGCACTGAAATATATGAATGAACATAATAAAATTTCTGTTTATCGAACTTTTTAAGATAGCTAAATGTCTGATCAATTTTTATGTTTGTTTCAAAATATCCAACATTTGGAAGAATATGATTTTCATTTTCAGATAGTTTTTTTACTTTACCCTTAATCATTCCTAATCCAGTAGTTTTCAAGTTTTCTGAACTTTCTTCAAAAAATAATTGCATACCAAGACAAATTCCAAGTAGAAGATTATTTTTATTTTTTACAAAATTTTTTAGCTCATAAGAAATTTTTTTTTCTTCAATTAATTTCATGGCCTGGTTAAATGCACCAACCCCTGGTAAAATATAAATATTTGATCCGATATTTTGTTTTTCAGAATAATATATAGGATTATATCCTAAAAACTTTAAAGAATTATATAGGCTTTTAATATTACCCATTCCATAATCAATTATTATTACATTTTTCACAAAAAAATTTTTTTTATTTCTGAAATTTTTAAAGTTTTATAATGTAAAACTGATGCAACACCTATAGATATATCTTTGAATTTATCTTTAATGGCCTGAACATGACTTAAATTTCCACATCCTCCTGAAACAATTAAAGGTTTTTTTATTATTTTATAAACATTACTTATTAGCTCGATATCAAAGCCTGTCTCTGTTCCTTCTTTATCTATCGAAGTTAACAATATCTCACCACAGCCTTTGTCTTGTATTGTATTAATCCAGTCAATTAAATTAAGATTGGTTTTTTCTCTTCCACAAAATTTATAAGGCTCCCACCTATTTTCAGTAATTTTTTTTGCTTCAATATTTACAAGAATAGTGGACTCACCAAAGTTTGCAACTGCTTCAGATAAAAAATTTGGATTTTCTAATGCTTTTGAGTTTATAGCTACTTTGTCTGATCCAGAATTTAGAGCATTTTCAATATCTTTAAGGGACCTTATTCCTCCACCAAGAGTAACAGGAATAAATATGTCTTTTGTAATGTCTTTTATTAAATTAAATAAATTATTTCTTCCATATAGACTTGCAACTGAATCAATTATTAAAATTTCATCTATCCCATTTAAATAGTATTCTTTTACAATATTTTCAGGGTTTCCTATTTTCCTTAATCCTTCTAGGTTGATACCTTTGATGACATCTTGGTTTTTAATATCAATTCTTGCAATGGTTCGCATATAAAATTATTCTAATATATAACTTCAATTTAACAATGATTAAAAAAAAGATTAAAATAATTGCTTTCATACCTGCTAAAAAAAACTCTAAGGGTCTTAAAAATAAGAATTTAAGAAAATTAAATAATTTATATCTATTTGAATTAGCAGTTCTAAATGCAAAGAAATCAAAATTAATAGACAAAATTTATTTATCATCAGACTCAGATATAATTTTAAATAAAGGAAAAGAGCATAAGGTAAATATCATAAAAAGAAAAAAATCCTTGTGTAACGGTTCTTCTTCAGCTGACGCAATAATATTAGACTTTATAAAAAATAATCTTGAAAAATATCAAGAAAAAAATTACATAATTGTCTATCTCCAACCTACGTCGCCTTTTAGAAATAGTGGTCATATTGACAATTCAATTAATCATTTTTTAAAAAAAAGATTGAAAACATTGTTAAGCGTGACTGAAAATAAAAACTTTTTTAAATCCTTTTCTATAAGTAAAAAAACTTTAAATCCATTTTTTAAATCTAAGTTTGTTACAAGCAATAGACAGAATTTAAAAAAAACATATTCTCCTAATGGAGCGATATATATTTTTTACTCAAGCGATTTTATTAAGAATAAAAAGATAAATTTTTTTAACTCTGGCTTTTATATTATGAATAAAATAAATAGTATTGATATAGATGATGAAAGTGATTATGAAGTAGCAAAACATTTAAGTAAAAAATATATAAAAATAAAAAAATAAAATTTTTAATTAGAATATGAAAAAAGTTTTAGTAACAGGCGCTGGTGGTTTTATTGGATCTCAACTAGTTGAAGAATTATTAAAAAGAAAATTTAAAGTAAGAGCATTTTTAAAATATTCTTCCTCAAATAACTTAGGCTGGCTTCGTGAAAATAAAAATAAAAACTTAGAGATTATTCATGGCGATATATCAAATTATGACTCTGTTGCTGAAGCATTCAAAGGAATTAATATTGTGTTCAATCTAGCTGCATTAATATCAGTTCCTTATTCATTCAAAAATCCTGAAAGCTTTATTCAAACAAATGTCGATGGGTTGATAAACGTCTTAAGAGCTTCAGGAGAAAATAAAAAAAATATTAAAAGAATAATTCAAATTTCTTCTAGCGAAGTGTACGGTAACACAATTAATTCAAAAATTAAGATTTTAACAGAAAATTTAAAGCTAAAATCTGAGTCACCATATGCTGCATCTAAAATTGCGGCAGACCATTTAGCAACTACATCATTTAAGTCTCATCAAACACCTATTGTAGTAGCTAGGCCATTTAATACTTTTGGTCCAAGGCAATCATTAAGAGCTGTAATACCAACTGTTATCTCGCAGTTTATTAATACAAATAATAAAAAGATAATGATTGGCAATTTAAATAGTTCAAGAGATTTTGTTTATATCAAAGACACAGTTGATGGGCTTATAAAATTAATGGATGCAAAAAATGTTTTAGGTGAGGTCATAAATATTTCTTCAAATAACTCTTATTCCGTAAAAGATATTATTGAAATATTATCAAAATATACAAAATCCAAACCTCAGATTATTGTTCAACAAAAAAGAAAAAGAGTCTCAGAACTTAATAAACTAAGAGGGTCTAATAAGAAAATTTATAAGTTAACAAAATGGAGACCAAAATACGCTACTAAAGCAAATTTTTCTAAAGCACTCATAGAAACTTACAAGTGGTTTTCCGAACCTAAAAATTTTAAAAACTATCAAAATCTTAAAAAGTATCATATTTAAAAGTGTCAAATTTTAAAATATCTAATAGAAAAATTGGATTAAATTATAAGCCACTTATTATTGTTGAACTTGGTATTAATCATAATGGAAACCTTAGTATTGCTAAGAAAATAATTAATAAGGCCAAAAAGGCAGGTGCTGAAATCATTAAACACCAAACCCATCTACCAAATTTTGAAATGAGTGAAGAGGCTAAAAAAATTATACCAGTTCATACTAAGGATAATATCTTTAAGATTATATCTGATTGTAGTTTATCTGAAAGTGATGAAATTAAACTAAAACAATATGTTCAAAAACAAAAAATGACATTTATAAGTACTCCATTTTCCAGAGAAGCATCAGATAGACTAAATAAAATGAATGTACCAGCATTTAAGATAGGATCTGGGGAGTGTAATAATTATCCTTTAATAGAACATATATGTAAATTTAATAAACCAATAATTCTTAGTACTGGAATGAACGATATACCTCAGATAAAAAAAGCAGTTAAAATAATAGAAAAAAATAAAATTCCATATGCACTAATGCACACTACAAATCTATACCCTACACCATATAATTTAATTAGATTAAATGCATTAAATCAACTCAAGAAAGCTTTTCCAAAAGCTATATTAGGTTTATCAGATCATACAGGTGATAATTATACATCTTTTGCTGCTATAGCAATGGGAGCTTCAATTATAGAAAAACATTTTATAGACAATAAAAAAAAAAGAAAAGGTCCTGATATAAGTGCTTCGATAGACTTCCATCAATTAAAAGATTTAATTGAAGGATGTAATAAGATTCATAAATCTATTCCTGGAGAAAAAAAACCAGTTAAAGAGGAAATATCTACAATGAAATTTGCTTTTGCCTCTGTAGTTAGTATTAAAGATATTAAAAAAGGTGAAAAATTAAGTTATGAAAATATTTGGGTAAAAAGACCTGGTACAGGAAGTTTTTTGGCTCGTGATTTTAATAAATTAATTGGAAAAATTGCAAAGAGAAATTTAAAAAGCAATATTCAAATTAATAAGAAAGATATAATACTTTGATTAGACTTTGTATTTTTTCTGGCAACAGAGCTGAATATGGGTTGCTATCACCTATAATTAAGAATTTAAATAAAAGTAAAAAAATCAAAGTTTTCTTTATAGTTTCAGGTAGTCACGTAGACAAAAAATTTGGCAAAACTATTCAAGAGATTAAAAAAGATAAAATTAAAATTTATCAAACTATCAAACTTGTAAATTCAAATCGTAATAAAGATCAAGGTGACTATACTCCAAAAAATATTTCAGAAATTATTGCAAAATATTCAACTTGTTTAAGAAAAATTAAACCTGACTATAATTTAGTTTATGCAGATAGATTTGAGTCTTTTGGAGCCATAATTGCATCATCACAAATGAATATACCATCTATTCATCTTGAGGGAGGTGATATAACAGAAGGAGGAACTCTTGATGATAATGTTCGACATGCGATGACAAAAATTTCTCACTTACATATAACTACTAATGAAGATGCAAAAAAAAGAATTATTAAACTTGGTGAAGAAAAGTGGAGAGTAAAAAATTTTGGTTTTTCAGCAATGGATTATGTCAAATTAAAAAAATATGCAAAAAAAAATGAAATTGAGAATAAACTTAAATTTAAAGTTACAAGACCAATAGTTCTTTTTACGCAGCATCCAATACCAATGGAGAATAAAAATATCGAAAATAATTTTGAAAAAATACTTAATGCAATCAAAAAATTAAGTAAACTTAATATTCAAATTATAATTACTTACCCAAATAGTGACTATGGTAGCAAGAAAATTATTAAAAAAATAAATGGATTGAAAAATATTAAAAATATTATGATTGTTAGGTCTTTGGGCAGATATTTGTATCATGGCATTTTAGCTTTAAATAATAAAAATACTAAAGTAATTTGTGCGGGAAATTCATCCTCTGGAATCAAGGAAACTGCAATTTTCAAGTGCCCGGTAGTAAATATTGGGCCTAGACAAAATGGAAGGTTTAGAAGTAGTAATGTTTTTGATGTAAAATATGATGAAAAACAAATTTATGAGTCAATTTTTAGATGTATCCATGATGAAAAAGTTTATAAAAAATGTTTAAAATCTAAAAATTTATATGGCGGTGGAAACACTGGAAAAAAAATTAAACAATTTATTGAAAATTTAAACTTTTCTAAAAACAAAATCTTAATTAAGAAAATGACTTATTAATCCTTATGAATAATAAAGATATTTTAAAACACCTGATATCTCCAGAAAATCAAATAAAATTTGTGATTAAAAAACTAGGCTATCTTGGTAAGCTTAAGAAAAATAATTTTTGTTTAGTTGTTGGAAAACATCGAAATATATTAGGAACAGTTACAGATGGAGATATAAGAAGAGGTTTACTACAAAATTATAGTATTAATGAAAAAGTTGAAAAAATTTATAGAAAAAAACCAATAGTAACAAGAAAAACTCTATCCAGTAATCAAATAAAAAATATCTTAAATAAAAATGGTATTACTTTTTTACCACTCATAAATAAAAAGAGAGAAATATTGGATATCTATGATTTTAAAAAAAAAGATGAAGTTAATTCAATTAACTATCAAATGTTAATAATGGCAGGCGGAAAGGGATTAAGATTAAGGCCATTAACAAAAAAAATTCCTAAACCTCTTTTAGTGGTGAACAAAAAACCAATTATTGAACACATTATTACAATTGCAAAAAATCAAGGAATTGTAGATTTTTTTATTTCAATTAACTATCTTGGTTATAAAATAAAAAAGTATTTAGGTAATGGATCTAAACTAGGGGTCAAGATTAAATATTTAGAAGAAAAAAAACCATTAGGGACTGCTGGGTCCATAAACTTAATCAAAAAATTCAATAAACCAATAATTGTTACAAATTCCGATATAATTTCAAAAATTAATTTTAAAGAAATGATTAGTGCTCACAAAAAAAATAAATCACTAATAACTATGGTTGCTAAAGTTTTTTATGAAAAAGATAACTATGGTCGAATAATTGCAAACAAAAATATAGTTAAAGGAGTTATTGAAAAATTGGAACAAAATCTATTAATTAATGCTGGGATTTATCTTATAAATCCTAAAATAAAAAAAATTATTAAAAATTATGAATATTTAGATATGACAGATTTAATAAATCGATCATTAAAAAGAAAATTAAAAGTTAATGTTTTTCCAATTTATGAAAAATGGCGTGATTATGGTTTAAATAAAAATCGAATTAAATGAAATTTCATATTTTGATATTTGTAGGAGCTTGATTAAGCCTAATGAGTTACAACTAACCATATTAAATGTTATGAATCTAATATAAATTATATGAATTAGACTTAAGTATTAATTATACTGAATTTTTTATATAAAAAAGATATCCAATTACTAACAGATAGTTATTAACATATTGAAGTCATTTTTTTATTATGCTATTTGAAATTATGGATATTAATTCAATAGAAAAATCTTACTTAAGTAATGGATATGTAGTTATTAGGGATTTTCTTCCAAAAAAAGTCCTTGAAAAACTAAAAATTTCTCTAGCAGGACATACCTCTAATCAATTGAACAAACATGGATTAGAAAACATTACTGATCCTTTAAATAAAGGTTTAATTGAATTAAATAAAATAAGAGCTGATAAAACTAAATTTGACAGTGTTCAAGTCATTTACAATACAATAAGAAAGCTACCAGAACTTTTTGAATTAATTACCAATGAAGATTTGATAAGAATTGTTAAAAGACTATCAGGTTTAGAAACCATAAACTCTTCTATATCACCATATATTTGGGAGGCCTTTTGCAGAATAGATCCTCCACAAGATAAAACTTTTGATTTAAAATGGCATCAAGAAAGTTACTTTACTTTACCAAATTCAAATAGCGTACAACTGTGGGCACCAGTGATAAATGATGTGAATTTAAAAGATACAGGTACAATTGCAGCTATAACTGAAAGCCATTTAAAAGGTGAGTTAAAACATTCAATTGTTCGTCATAATGATAACTACATTAGTGAAAGTATAACTGATGATAAAATTGGGAATTTAGATAAAAACAAAGAAATATTTTCTTTAAATGTTGGTGATGTATTATTATTCCTTGAAAATTTAATTCATAAAACTCTTACTAATGTAGGTCATAAAGTTAGATATACTATGATAGCTAATTATTCTAATCCTTGTTTATATGATTTTAAATTTATGAGTGAAAGTGAGGTTATTGCTTATCATAAATTGAGAACTGATAATGCTCAAGAATTTCCAAGATTTATTGAAAAATATTCTTCAAAAGGTGGAGTAAAAAGTTTTAGTCAAGATGAAATAAATTAAACATGCGTATAAAAAGATTGCATGACACTTTTTATAAAAATGAAAAACGTTTTTCAAATCCAAAACTATCTTTCATCGAACTTTTAAAAATTTTAAAAGTAAAACCTCTCGATTCTATTTTAGACGTAGGATGTGCTAATGGTGAATTGCTATATAATTTAAAAAAAAAATATAAAGCAAATAAATTAACTGGATTTGAGTTACTTCCCTCATTAATAAAAGCTGCAAAAAGAAATCTTCCAAAAAGTATAAATATACACAAAGTAGATATTACCAAAAAAATAAATACATATGAAAAATTTGACATAATAATTATTTCAGGAGTCATATCAATTTTTGATGACTATAAAAAACCTATGAGAGCCTTACTTAAAATACTAAAACCAAAGGGAAAAATATTTATTTTTAATCATTTCAACAAATATAACATTGATGTATTTATTAAATATCGAACAAGATCAAAAAATGACAATATACTGCAGAGTGGCTGGAATATTCATTCAATAAAGGGATTAGAAGATTTTTTTAATAAAAATGGAAAGAAAACTAAGGTATATAAATTTAAACCAAAAAAAAGCTTCAAAGGAAAATCCAATGATTCTTTAAGATCTTGGACCTTTAAAAATAAAAATAATGAAAATTTAATCACAAACGGTTTATCAATCTTACAGGATCAATATTGGCTTAAATTCTACTAATTTGATAGATATTTTATATTTAGAAATGTATTTAAAAATATAACAAAATTTGGATTTTTATAAATTTTTATTATGATTATTTACCATGACAATTTAAAATCTGATATTTGTAACGAGATTATATATAAATTTGATGAATTAAATCAAAAACAAATTTTTAGTACAAAAAAAAAAGATGATATTAGAATTTTTGGTTTTGAAAAAGTTTTAGACAACAATACTGCAAACTTATTTTTCAATATTGATACCAATTCCTCACTTAAATTTTTTAAAAAAAAACCACTTTATCAAACTTTAATGGTAAATAAGACATTTGTAGCCTCTGAAAAAAAATTTAATTCAGGTAGTGGTGGTGGATGGCATAGAGACTCGTATTTTCAAAAACAATTAAAAACTATTTTTTATTTAACAAAAGTAAATATTGAAAATGGTCCATTTACTTTCTTAGAGCCTAAATTAAAATTTTTTAGTAGATTTTATCCAATGAAGACTAGATTAAGTTCTGATGCTGATAAAAAATTAGATTTTTGTTCAAATAAAATTTCTATAACATCCGATAAACCAGGCCTAGGATTTTCAATTATCTCAAATTATATCCATAGAGGAATCCCGTTAAAAAGTGGTGTAAGATACGCCATTACAGTTTACTCATTTTTTAAAAAAAATAATCATTTTGAAAATTTAAAAATAAAAATTTAAATAGAAAAAATGATAAATAAATTTTATCTCGCAATAATTCTTTCGGATTATCAAGAATTAAATTTAAAAAGATTCATAGATCAACTAAATATAAAAAATGAAATTATTATTATTAATGGAAGATTTGAACGTTCTAGTTTTAAAAAAAATATTTATAAATTTCCAAAAAATGTAAAAATAAAAAATTGTTCAAATAAGTTTGTTTATTTAATTTACTTAATATCATTTATAATAAAAAATTTTTATAATAATAAAAAATTTATCTTTGGTAATCCAGGGGGTAAACTATGTAAGTTTCTAAGAATATTTATAAATGGCAAAAATCAAATTTATGTAGATGATGGTTTTGTTTCAATCCATTTTGATTTTAATAAATTAAAAAAAAATTGTACTGTTTTTACAATTTATGATTTTAGATTACCAATTAAAATTAATAAAATAAAATTTTTTCCAAAATATAAAATAAACAGAAAAAAAACTTGTGATAAAGTTTTACTTATTGGCAGTCCATTTTTTAAAAATAATCTCTTATCTGAATATAAGTTTATGAACATTATGAAAATTTTATCAAAAAAAAATAAAGTTATTTATTATTACCCTCATAGATTTGAGAATATAGAATTGTCACTACTACCTAAAAATTTTGAAATTTTAAAAAGAAAAACCACTGTCGAAAAATTTATAGATAATTACAAATATAATTTTAAATTAATTTATGCATTTGGCTTTTCTAGCTCCATAATAGAAATTTCTTTTTATAATAAAAAAGAAAATTTAAGAGCATTAGATGTTAACGATTGGATTGATAATGAAGGTGAAAGGTTTTATCGAAAAAAAGGTTTTAAAGCCCATTATCGATATCTCAAAAAACAAAAAATCAACATCATAAAATTAAAAAAAATTAACAATTTAAATTAAATTAATTATAATAAAATGCATGGTAGTAGATAAAGATACTTCAATAAATATATTTAAGTTTAGTTTTTTTATAGCGTTTATTGACCTAGTATTAATTACTATTAATAGACTTTTGAGATATAATAATGTCATTAATACAGATTTTGATAATTATCTTATTATAGACTTTTCGATTGCTAATTATTTTCTTTTGATTTTATGCTGCTTTATTGTTTTCTTATTGACATTATTTTTTTCAATCAAAGCTCCAAAAGACTTCCTTAAAATTAATATTAGTAAAAATACATTTTATTTATTATTAATAATTTTAATTATAATTTCTATTTATGTTTTTTCAGTACAACTAACTTATAGACCAAGATACGAGTCTGGTTCTATTAAAACATTAGCCGGATTATTTAATTTTTTTGGTAGAATATTAGCAGTATGTTTATTTATTATATATCAACTAAATAGATCAAGTTTAAATTATAAAGTATTTCTTATAATCTTAGTTAGCAACGTATTAATGTCTGATAATTTAGCAGGTACCGCACATTTTGCTTCATATGTATTATTTGAATTTTTTAGATATAATTTTAAAAAGAAAATTTTTTTAATTATATTTTATGGAATACTTTCAATATTTGTTTTAGACTTTACTTTAGGTTACACATATACTTTTGATACAAAAAGCACTGATATTAATTTTTTTACGTTTGAATATTTAAAATATAAAGATCAATTCATTAATAATTATATTCCCAGAACCGCAGTCCATGCTGAGCAACTTTATTCATATGTGGGTGGTTATTTAGATATTTCTAATTATTTTAATCTTTTTAACATTATCATTGAGTCTTTCAATAATAGACTAAAAATAATGTTTGATTATGGTGAGATTTTTTATCCAAAAACAGTTGCTCAATCAATTGTATTTAACACCCAGGGCTTAGATGCTCCAGGTGGATCTAGCCCTGGTTATGTGTTAAGTGCTATAAGTTTCTTGCCATTTACAATACCCTTTGTAGCTATAATAGCTTTTTTATTTAAGCAAGTTTCCTCTAGAATAAATGAAAAATTGAATTTTATACAAATTGCAAGCTTTTGTTGGATCATTAAAATGGTTTCATCAAATTTTTTGGATATGTTGGCAATAATAGAACCAACTCTCATAGGATTGTTATTAGTGTACTTATCGAGCAATGTGTATTTTAAACACAAAGAAGTTTAAATAATAAATTTAAAAATGGAAAATTTTATCAACAAAATTATGCAGATAAATCCTTTTTTAAAATCAATAGACAACAAAGCTTATATTTTTTCAAGGTTCATATCAGTGTCAATAAAACCATTAATACTATTTATATGTATTACTTTTGGTTTTAAAGAACTTGGAATAGTAGTAGCAATGGTTTTTTTAGTTAGCTCTGTTAACATGATGATATGTTCAATTCCAATATTTAGAGATTATTTTATAAACTTTAGTGATATATCACCTTTAAAACAAAAATATTTTAAAAATAGATATAAGTCTGAAATTGTAATTTTATTTTTAATATCTTTAATTCTCATAATTCCAATTAATAAATTTTTTGAAAATAATTTAGAAATATTTATTTGTTCAGTACTAATTTTTTCAATTGATAAAATTTATGATGAAATTCAAAGATTATTAATATTAAAAAAAAATTTTAATGAATGGTCAACTATAACAAATTTAAAAAATCTAACATTAATCATATTTTTATTAAATCCTATAATTAATGTTAATGTTGTGTATTTAGGTATTATCTACTTTTTCATTAATATTTTTAAACTTTATACCTATATAAAAATTACTTTTAAATTTAATTTAATTAAAGAAATAAAAAAGTTTAGCTTTTCTATCTGGAGTAATAAAAAAATTTATATAATGACTTATTTTTTATTATTTTATGGAATTGGAGATAAAATTTTAATTGGTAAGAAATTTACAGAAAATCTTGCAGAATATATTCTTTTAAGCAATATCTTAAGTATACCTTTATTATTTATTCTTTTTTTTTATATCTCTAAATACAAAACTGAGTTTGTCAAAAATTTAATTAGTTTCAAAGATGTAGTATTTAGTAAAAAATTTAATTATTTATTATTTTTAATTTTTTTCTTAATTTCTATTTTGGTTATATTTATTCATAGCATAAATTTTTTAAATTTTTCAATAATATCAATCATATATTTGTCTTTAATACATGTTATAAGAAGTTATAGCTTAGTCCTAGATGAGATTGTTTATTGGAAAAGTTTTTACAAAGATTTTCTATTTTTTGAATTTTTATTTTTTTTATTATTTCTTGGAGTTATTTTTTTTACAATGTATCTGAATTTTACAATAGAGATTTTTTTATTAATATTATTAATATTATTTTTATTTAAATTTATTTCTAAAATTATAATTCTAGTAAAAAAAAGTTAGTTTAAATCTATATTTCATACAAAACTTTATTTTTGTACTGTTTCAAAATCTGAATTAATCATTTGTGACAGTTTTTCATAACCATCAGAGTTTAAATGACTGCCTTTAATAGCAAATATTTTTGGATCACATAGTTTATTTGTAAAATCAAGTACATTCATCTTAATTTCACTTGAGATCTCTGAAATAAATATATTTATCTCACTATTTGAACACAATGTTTTTTGCGGAAGTAAAACAAATTTTATTTGAGTATTTTTTTGCTTAGCTTTAATAATCATTGATTGGTAAACTTTAATTAGTTTATTTTTATCAATATATTTTATTTCAGAACTTATAAATTTTGATAAATCATTTATTGATGATAATGGCTGTAAATAATTTTTTAATAAATTATAAGAAAAAATATTTGCTATTCGTGTATTCAACTTGATATTTCCAAAACTATTTTCATTTACTTTTTCACTGCTATAGTCGATAGCAAACTTTTTAAGTAATGATAGGTTTAGAAATTCAAAATAGTTAATATTGAATTCTATGTTATTAAGATATTTTTGAAGTTCATCCTCAGCCCATTCTCTTTCAAGATCAATGTCGTAAATATGATTTACTGGTACAGCATAATCATTCGGGTGAATGAGAAGGTAGATAATCTTGGGACTGTAAACTTCTAAATATTCGGTCATTACAGCTAGAGATGTGAGGGGACCATTACCACCTTTGCCAAGTGTAACAATTTTTACTGACGGATCAAAATATTCTTGAATAGATTTCTTAACACAAGCACTTTCAGCATGAGAGTCTCCTAATATCAATATGTCATGTATCTTGTCCTCCCAAAATTTATCATTATTTCGAAAACCGAAACGATCACTTTTAAAAAAAATAAATCCTTCATCTTCCGAACAAGAAAATGTTAATACATCTGGAGCTGAACCTAATGGTAGGAATCCTCCAATTTTTTCTCGATATTTCAATGGTATAATTGAATTTTGTCCTCGACCATCAATACGTTGAAGCCATGAGGCTGGGACTATGTTAAGAGCTAACTCATCATTATTTTTAGAGGCTTCTAAAAAAGATGACTTTTTTGATTCTTTGTAAACTTTATTGCTATTTGGAACAATATTTTCAATAATTTTTAGTCCTATAAAAAAAATACAAGTAGTAATGATTAATGAGAAAGAAAAAAATCTTGTTTTATTGAATATAAGCATTGAAGCCAAAATGAATATCCAAATACCTATGACTAAAACATAATAATCAATCCAACTCATTAACACATTATAAGTCTACTACTATTGAGTAGCAAATATATTTTTTTCTAGTTTCTAGATTTATTTTGTAAGTTACAAAATAGAGTGTTACAAAATAATTGATAAGCTTTTATAAAATGTCATAAAACTTAGATAATAAATATTCAGTATATTTACAAATGAAACTAAGTGTAATTATCCCTTTTAATAATGAATTAAATTTGATTAACCGTGCAGTAAATTCTGTATTAGTTAATTCTAATTATTTTGATCAAGTAGAAATTATTTTGATAAATGATGGTGATATTAAAGAAAGTGAAATTCGGTCTTGTTTTAAAAATGATATAAATAAATTTATAAAAATTTTACCAAATAATTATAAAAAAGGTCCTGGCGGCGCAAGAAATACAGGGCTTGATATATTAAATGGTGATATCATAGCATTTTTAGATTCTGATGATTTTTGGTTACCTGGTAAATTAGAGACACAAATGCAAGAAATAAAAAAAGGTGCAACTTTTGTATCAACATCATATCGTTTTGATATTAGTAAAACCATAGTTAACCCACCAAGCAGCATAGATATACCTGAGGATGTATTTTTACGACGTGGAATTGGTACTTCAACTGTTATATTAACTAAAGAACTTTTAGAAGATCATAAATTTAGAGAAATACGATTTGCACAAGATATTGATTTTTGGTTTGCATTAGCAAAAAGTAAAAAATTTATGTATGCAGGAATATCTAAAGTATTAGTTGAATATAATACAGGTGGTTCGACAAAAAATAAATGGGTTCAGCTTTTTTATGTAAATAAAGTTTTGAACCTAAATAGTATAAGTATTATCACAAGAATTAGGGTAAATATAAGTTACATACTAACTGGTTTATATAATCACTATGTTAATACAGGCATAACAAAGAAATGAGTATAAAAACTAAGTTTCTATGGACTGTCAGAGTTATCACTTATGGTTTAAGATATTTTTTGTATGAATATCCTAGAGGCCTAGATTTTTCAAAAAGACAAAGAGATACGAAAACTTTAAATGAAAGTACTGGGTATGCTTTGACATCTAAAAGTGCGTTAAAAAATTTCTTAGATATATCTGGTAACGAGGAACGTATTAGCTTTATTGATGTAGGTGGGGGTAAGGGGGGGACATCTTTTTTCGCGTCCCAATTTGGTTTTAAAAATTGCACTTCTTTGGAGTATGAAGCTTCACTCCACAATATAGCTAAAAGAAATATAGAGATCCTTGGAATTAGGGATAAAGTAGAGCTCATTAATCAAGATGCTTTTGAATATACGCAATACTATAAGCATTCCCACATTTTTATGTTTAGACCACTGAATGGTGAGCTAATGAAAGAACTCCTGTTACTAATTTTAAATAACCTTAAAATCTCACCTTCAGAAAAATTTCAAACCTATGTTTTTCTTCTTTATGGAGACATAGAAAAAAAACATATTGATGAGGTATTTGGCTCTAAAAATTATATTGAAATTCTAACAGATGATATGTGTCCCTACAGAAATACGAATAGACGAGTTATAAAAGTTTTTCATGTTTAGACAGTTATTTATCTATGTAGTATATAAATAATGTAAATTACAAAAATGATAAAATCTTTAAATAAAGATCGAATTATATGGTTTAAAGGTGAGTTGATAAAAGCTAGTGAAGCTAAAGTGCAGGTGTTATCTCCTACAGCTCAGTATGGTTTAAATGTTTTTGAAGGATTAAGGGCTTATTGGTCTGAAGAACATGAAGACTTGTTTATTTTTCGTCTTGAAGAACATTTAAAAAGATTAGAAAGATCTTGTAAAATACTTAGCATTACATCACCTTATAATTTTAATGAGATTACCGATGCAACAATTAAAGTACTTCATGCTAATAAATTCCGTTGTGACGTTTCTATAAGAATAACATTGTTTGTAGACGATGAGGGTAGTTGGTCATCTAGCAATCCAGTTAATATGCTTGTTGCTCCAATAGCTAAACCTCGATCTGATATCAATCTTGAAAATGTAAAGAAAGGCATGATTTCAAGTTTTGAAAGAATTAATGATAACTCAATGCCTCCACGTGCAAAAGTAGGAGCAAACTATATTAATAGTCGTTACGCATATCTTGAAGCACAATCCTTATCCTTTGATTTTCCTATTATGCTTGATAGAATGGGTAAAGTTAGTGAAAGCTCAGGATCATGTTTGATGATGTTTCGTGATGGAATACTTATAACACCACCTAATAATGCTTCGATAGTTGAAAGTATAACAAGAAACACACTTTTAGAACTTTCTAAAAAACTTAATCACGAAACAGAAATTCGATCTGTTGAAAAAACTGAACTTTATTCAGCTGATGAAATTTTTCTTTGTGGCTCATCAGTAGAAATAATTCCTCTTATATCCATTGACAATCAGATAATTGGAAATGGTCTCACAGGCTCCTTTACAAAAAAAATATATAAGGAGTATTTAAATGCAGTTACAGGTTCACAACTAAATTGGTTAACTTCAGTTTGGAAAAATTCTGAGGTATGTTAAAAAGAACTTTTGATATAATTTTATCAATAATTGCAATTTTTTTATCAACTCCAGTTCTTATCATAATAATATTATTAATTAAATTTACATCCAAAGGACCAGTTTTTTTCATACAAGAGCGTATTGGTTTGAATGGCAAGTATTTTAAAATGATAAAGTTTCGTACCATGTTGCACAATTCAGAAAAAGAGGGTACCGGACTATATTCATTTGAGGACGATCCTCGTATTACAAAATTAGGGCATTTTCTCCGTCGTGTAAGTCTAGATGAGTTCCCTCAATTTTTAAATGTTTTAGTTGGCTCTATGTCTATAGTGGGCCCACGTCCACCTGTAACTTATGAATTAGGAAATTGGTCTACTTTTAGTCCAACAATGCGAAAGCGTTTCAAAGTTAAACCTGGAATAACTGGATTTTCACAAATATATGGTCGTAATTCCTTAGGATGGGATAGAAAAATTGCATATGACATTTTATATATTAATAAATATAAACGTTTTGGATTATTATTAGATACTTACATTGTTTATAAAACCTTTTGGATTGTTCTAACGGGTCAAGGAAATTTAGAAAAAAAAGAAGAGATGAATTTAAATAAAAAAATTGCAAAAAGAGCTCAGGAAAATAATAAAGAAAAAATTGATGAGCAATAACTATTAAAAGTAGAATATGAAAACTTCAAATAATATTTATAATCTTAAATATAAAAAACTAATAGAATTATCAAAATCATATGGTCCATCTTTTTTTATACTTGATGCTGTAAAATTTAGAAATAATTTTAAAAAGTTTTCTAAAGCTTTTAAATCGAGTTATCCAAAAATTGGTGTTGGTTATTCTTATAAAACAAATTACACTCCACACCTTTGCCGGATTGTTAACGAGGAAGGTGGTTATGCAGAAATAGCATCAGAAATGGAATATTATGCTGCAAGGAAAATTGGTGTGCCTATTAATAAAATTATTTACAATGGTCCTAGTAAGTCTAAAAAATCTTTTATTGAAGCTGCCAAAGGAGGAGCAATAATTAATATAGATAATTATAGTGAAATCTCATTTTTGAAAAGTGCCTCAAAATCAAATCTTAAAAATGATATGAAAGTTGTTTTTCGAATTAATTTTGACATTAGGAATAATAATTCAAGATTTGGTATGGATCCAGAGGGAAAAGAGTTTAAAGTTTTATTAACTTTCATTAAATCTTTGCCCAATGTACGAATAATTGGTTTACATTGCCATTTTCCATTTCGAGACCTAAAAAGTTTCAAACTTCGAGCTGAAAAACTATCCTCTCTTATAAAAACTATTTTTCCTAAAAATCCTCCAGAAATAATAAATATTGGCGGAGGATATTATTCAGAAAACTTACCGTCAAGCTTATCAAAATCAAAATTAAAGTTTACTGATTATGCAAAACTAATTGGTAAAATTTTATCTAAAAAATTTTCTAAAGAAAAAAATTGGCCTACACTTTTTTTGGAACCTGGAACTGCTCTAGTCGCAGATTGTCAGATTTTTGTAACTCGAGTAAATTCTACAAAATTAATACGTGGAGAAGGATTTGCTACAGTAGCTGGATCAATATTTGATATATCACCAAATGCAAGAAATACAAATTTGCCAGTAAAACCAATTCTAAATCCTCATCTTAAACGTAAGAAATATCACTCTTTGTATAATGTAGTTGGTTATACCTGTATAGAAACAGATTACTTAACCAAAAAACTCCGGTCACCTTTATCTGAAGGAGATTTTTTAGTTTATGGGAACGTTGGATCATATTCGGTCGTGATGCGCCCACCTTTTATATCACCCTCTAATCCAATTTTACTTTATGTTGGTAAGAGTAAAACCCTCAGGCTAATAAAACGTAGAGAATCAAATAATAATGTTTTCAAATTATTTAAATACTAATCAATTAAGAATAATACTTAATTTATAGATGATCAAAACATTCATTTCTGATAACAATCCTGAAAATATTGTTATCTATGATGCCGCAGGTATTAGTAGAATTTTCATTGATTTAGAAATCAACGGTAAGGCTGAGCGACAGGCTGGTATGAATACTGTGATTAACAATCATAAAATTAACGATGTAGCAATTGCCAAAAAAGTTATAAAAAATTCAGAATTGTTGGTCAGAATAAATCCTATTAATTTTAATACTGAACGAGAAATTAACGACGTTATTGAAGCAGGTGCAGATATAATAATGCTTCCCATGTTCAAAAATCTTGAAGAAGTAAAAAGCTTTATTGACTATGTAAATAAGAGAGCCAAAATATCATTATTATTTGAAACTAGTGAAGCTTATTATCATGTAGATAAAATACTTAAAATTGATGGTATTGATGAGGCACATATAGGTTTAAATGATTTACATTTATCAATGGGTTTAGATTTTTTGTATGAACTAATGGTTCATGGACAAGTTGAATTTTTGGCAAATAAGTTTAAAAAATATAATATTCCTTTTGGTGTTGGAGGAGTTGGTAAAATGAATGAAGGAGACCTAAAAGGTGAAATAATTATTAAAGAGCATGCTAGAATAGGGTCTTCTGCAGTGATTTTATCTAGATCATTTAAATCAAATGTTGAATTAAAAGATGTGAAACATGAAGTTGAAAAACTTAAATTAGTATTTTCAAGCGCTATGAGCAGCACAAAAGAAAAACTAAACGATAATAAAGTACTATTAGATAATAATGTTAAAAAAATTGTAGAAAAGCTTAAAATAAATCTCTCAAACTTTAATAGAAAATAAAAAATGTTTAATAAATTATCAAATATTTCAAGACTGTCTAAGCAGTTAATAATGATTTTTACTGATAGTGTACTTTTAATTGTTATATTATGGGCATCTTATTCAATTCGTTTAGATATTTGGTATTTACCTAAAGACGATACAATTAGACTTATATTGGCAGCACCATTAATAGGCATTCCTATTTTTTCAATATTTGGTTTATACAAATCAGTTATTCGTCATATCGATTTAAAATCCTTGTGGTATTTATTTCTGGCAATATCTACATATGCATTTTTATGGGCGATATTTGGATACTTAATCCAGACTAATTTTGCTGCTTTAAGGGGCTTTTTCATAGACGTATTTCCTCGTTCAGTCATAATTATTAACTGGTTACTAGCTTTAATAGTTATTGGAGGTTCAAGAGTTATTGCGCGTTTTATTTTTAACGAATATGACAAATTTTTATTCTTTAATTCTAAAAATAAAACTGAGCCAGATAAATTAAATGAAAATCAAACTAGAGTTTTAATATATGGTGCTGGTAGTGCAGGAATTCAGTTGGCATCTGCACTTAATATTACTAGAAAACTTTATCCTGTAGGATTTATTGATGACAGTAAAGAATTACTAGGAAGTAATGTTAGTGGTTTAAAAGTATTTTCAGTGAACGATATTGAGGATTTAATTAATAAATTTAAGGTAAATGAAATATTAATTGCAATACCTAGCGCCTCACGTTCTAATCGGTTTAATATTACAGAAAAGTTAGAACGTTATCCAGTAAAGGTCAGGATGCTTCCGGGTCTAACAGAAATAGCTCAAGGTAAGGTAAAAATTGATGAGTTACTTCAGGTTAGTATTAAAGATTTGCTTGGACGAAAATCAGTTGAGCCAAATGAACTTTTGTTAGGAAAAAATATTACCAATAAAACTGTTGTTGTAACAGGTGCTGGTGGATCTATAGGATCTGAGCTGTGTAGACAGATTACTTTTTTAAAACCTAAAGCTTTGATTTTGTATGAAATAAACGAATTAGCACTTTATGAAATTGATAAAGAATTAAATAGTTCATTTACACATTCATTTAAAATTTATCCAATTCTTGGTAATGTTAATAATAAAAATAGGCTTAAAAATTTATTCAATCAATTTGAAGTGGATACCATATATCATGCTGCGGCCTATAAACATGTACCAATGGTAGAGCTTAATAATAGTGAGGGAATTAACAACAATATATTTGGTACACTAAATTGTGCCTCTGCTGCAGTTGAAACTGGTGTTAAAAATTTTGTATTAATTTCGACTGATAAAGCAGTACGTCCAACAAATACTATGGGTGCCACAAAAAGAGTAGCTGAATTAATCTTACAATCTTTAGCTGTTACTCAAAATAATACAAAATTTAGTATGGTCCGATTTGGAAATGTTCTTAATTCTAGTGGTTCTGTCATTCCTTTGTTCAAAAAACAGATTATTGAAGGAGGTCCAGTGACTGTTACTGATAAAAAGATTATTCGTTATTTTATGACAGTAACAGAGGCGGTAGAGTTAACAATTCAAGCGGGAGCTATGGCAACAGGAGGTGACGTATTTGTATTAGATATGGGAAAACCTGTACAAATTCAAGAACTTGCACAAAAATTGATACGGCTGAGTGGATTAAAAGTAAAAGATGATATTAATCCTGATGGAGACATAGAAATAAAATATACTGGTCTGCGCCCGGGTGAAAAACTTTATGAAGAATTGTTAATAGGTGACAATGTGACCAAAACTGAAAATCCATTAATTATGAGAGCGAAAGAAGAGATGACAACTTGGGATGAATTAAAAATATCTTTAGATAAATTACAAAATTTAAATGAAGATTTTGATCACGAAAAATTAAGACAAATTTTAATAAAAATCGTACCTGCTTTTAATCCTCAATCAGAAATTAATGATATTATGCATTTAAATAAAAATTAGAGTGTTTTTTTAACTTATCTCAACCAATTCAACCATAGCTTGAATTAAATAATTGATTCTTTATAAATAACCTCAAGTGATTCGAAATATTTATGAGAATTTTTTCAATAAAAGAAATTACAGATGCAACAATAAAATTATTAGACTCAGATACTGAAGTCAAATCAAAAAATAATAATTTAAAAAGTCAGAAAAAATTAACTTTTAAAACAAA
>MDTB01127816.1_pt1 | contig 29412 bp, 27 predicted proteins | sample 811161 | NCBI WGS metagenome assembly MDTB01 (sample SAMN05326650, study PRJNA326480) | marine metagenome | isolation source: seawater | place: Mediterranean Sea | collected 2009
AATTATTTTTGCCTGTGCAGCTAATTATTAAAAAATTACTAATCATTTTCTTGTTATATTTTCCAGTATCGTTAAATTTAAAATCATCTGAAACAGTTTTCGATGATTTCGGTATAATTACTATAATGTATCACCGATTTGAAGAAAATAAATACCCCTCTACGAACATAAAGTTAGTTGATTTTAAAGAACATATCGAAATGATAAAAAAAAGTAATATGGAATTTGTAAATCCTTCTAATTTTGAAGATGACTTGAAAAATAATAAAAATCAAAGAAAGGTTCTACTTACAATAGATGATGGGTATCAATCCTTTTACGATAATGCTTGGCCAATATTAAAAAAATTAAAAATTCCTTTTATTTTGTTTGTAAGCACAAGAGAAGTTGGAAAAAAGGGTTATATGAGCTGGGAAAATATAAAAGAAATAGAAGGATTTGATTTTGTCGAAATTGGAAATCACAGCCACTCACATGATTATCTTATTGATTTTAAAGATATTGAAATAGAGCGTGATTTAAAAAAATCTATTGATATTTTCATAGAGAAACTTGGAAAAAACTCTATCTTTTTTTCATATCCCTTTGGAGAATATAGTTCTAGCTTAAAAAATATTGTTATTGGACTTGGCTATAAGTATGCTTTTGGACAGCACTCAGGGGTTGCTGATTATACAAAAAATTTTTATGAACTTCCAAGATTTCCAATAAATGAAAAATATGGAGAAAAGAAAAGATTTAAAACAATACTCAAAACTTTACCGTTTCCATTCAAGTCTATTGAACCAGGTGAAAGATATATTAGTAACAAAAATAATCCACCAAAAGTAAGTATTGAGTTCTATGAAAACCTTAAAAACTTAAATAATATAAATTGTTTTTCAAACGAGGAAGACAAATGGAGAAATTCAAAGATCAATTTTGTCAAAAAATTTAAATTAAATATAAGTTTGGAAGGTAAATTTATTACTGAGAGAGGAAGAATTAATTGCTCCCTTAGAGAAAAGAATGGTTTTTATAGATGGCTAGGAATTCAATTCGTAATAAAAGAAAAGTGATTTTAAAGTTGGATATCTTTCTTCACAACAGAATTAGTTAATTGAACAGTCTCAAAATCTGACAAATCATTTTGTTTAATAATTTGTTCCAGAATATCAGTGTATTCTTTTCCAGTTTGGGCATATCTATCCAAAGTATCTGTTAGATCTAAACCTTTAATATTTTTATTTCTTTTTCGGATACTACGTCTTTTATCTCTAAACTCAGAATAACCTTTATGAGTATTTAAATTATTTTGGTAAGCTTTTACCGAGGCTCTTAAAATTGGAAATCTTAAAATTTTATGACCCTCATGTTTACCTTTATTCAAGGGCTCTATCCCTTGACCAGTCCAAGTCCATTGACCAAATATCGCATTGCCCTCTAATGCGAATCTAGATGTACCCCAACCACTTTCCTTTGCCGCTTGAGCTAAGGCGATAGATACTGGAATTATATCCATTCTTTTATCTAATTCAGAGATATCAGAATTTTTAACTTTATATTCTCTTAACTTAAGTCTTAACCAAGATTTTTCTTTATCTGATGTCATTTTTTTCGAAGTAATTTTTTTTAATTTAATCTTATCATTTAAAATTTTTTCATTTTCAGCAACTACTAAAGGTAAAACAATTTTTATAAATGTTTCTTTTTTAAGTTTTGTATCTTTAATTTCATCTAAGTCTTTAGGGAATTGGGTAAAATATATTGGTTTAACTCTTTTTTGATATCTTACTGTTTTTAAATCATATTCAACGTCCTCAAATAAACTTAATACTGTTTCTGTTTTTATATTTAAATTGGGTAAGACTAGCTCTGTAACTTGACTAGGTGATTTTTCCTTTTTTGGCTCAGGTTTTTTTATTTTTTTTTCTTCAACTTTTTTTTGAGGTTTTTTATCTAGCTCTCTTTTTGCCTCTTTTTGTTTTTCAATTTTTTTGGGTTTTTCTTTTTCTATTTGAACTAATTTTGGTTTATCGCTTTGAATATATTTTTCTTTAACTGTGAAAAATATAATTCCTATTGCACATATAAAAACTGCTATTCCAAATCCTCTGACTAATTTATTAGCTTGGGACACTTCAACTTTAGAGTTATAAAAACTACTAAATGTCTCCACAAAAGCGTTAGAAATAAAATTAGATACCGTACTGTATAACTTTGGAAACGTATTTAAAATACCAACTCCAATATTTCCTGCTTTTCTCCATAGTCTTATAAAAAAATTTCCTACATCACCAGTAGTATCATCATATAAACCCGAAGCCCCTTTTTTTGTTTTTTTGAAAAATCTTTCTACACCACCTGTCGTCTCACTATAAATACCTGAAACTTCTTTTCCTGCTTTAAAAATTGGATTTGAAATACTCTTTTTAAAAAAACTTACGTTGAAATCTTTTGGTATAGGAACATTATTTTTTTTCAAAATATGCTCTATTTGATGTGTGGTAAGATTTTTTTTTCTTTTAATATAGTTTTGTACTTCTAAAATTTTGTATATATTAGCTAGTTCTAGTAATTTTTCTCTATAAGTTAAGTTTTTTTTCATTTAGATGGCCTCTACAGAATTAACCTCTTTAACATAATGTTTTAATAAGTTTTGCACGCCTTGCTTTAAAGTCATTAAAGAACTTGGACATCCGGAACAAGCTCCTTGTAATTCAACTTTAACAACGCCGTTATTAAAAGATTTAAATTTAATATCTCCTCCATCTCTTGCAACAGCTGGTCTTATTTTAGAGTCTAGAACATCCTTTATTTTAGAAATAGTTTCATTTTCATCAAACCTTTTTTCTGTTTTATTGTCAGTTAATATTGGATCTCCAGTTTTTTCAAAATAGTCATTTAAATGTGAAATGATCATAGGTTTTAAATTATCCCAAGAAGCTTTTTTTTCTTTTTTTATTGTCAAAAAATTATCTGATATCAAAATTAATTCTACACCTGAAAAATTTAACACCTCTTTTATAAATGGAATTTTTATATTGTTTAAATTAGACTTTTTAAACTCTTCTGTACCGACTTTTGATAAAATTTTTTGTGATAAAAATTTTAACGAATCTGGATTGGGTGTTTGTTCAACTTGTATCATTATAGGATATGTATATTACACAAATCCTACTATTTCACGTATCTTTTTCAGGTTTTCCTCAGCGATAATGCTAGCTTTTTCTTTGCCTTTTCTTAATACATCTCTCAAGTGTTTTTTATCATCCATTAATTGAGTAATTTTCTTCCCGATAGGGCTTATTGTCTCAACTATTTTTTCAGAGAGCCTTACTTTTAAAGATGAAAAATCTTTTCCAACAAATTCATTGATGGTAGTTTCTATTTTCTGGTCAGATAAATCAGAATAAATGCTTAATAAATTATATGCTTCAGGTCTATTTTCATAATCTTTAATATTTTCAGTAATCGGCTCCGCGTCAGTTTTTGCCTTTTTTATTTTTTTTACTATTTCATCAGGTTTATCTTTTAAATTTATTCTTGAGTAATCAGAATCTTCAGACTTACTCATTTTTTTAGTTCCATCTCTTAAGCTCATAACTCGAGAGATATTTTTTTGTATTAAAGGCTCTGGCAATGGAAAGAAATCTTTTATATTAAAATCATTATTGAACTTTTGAGCGATGTCTCTTGACAGTTCTAAATGTTGTTTTTGATCAGCACCGACTGGCACATGAGTAGCTTTATAAAGTAAAATATCTGCAGCCATTAAATTTGGATATATGTAAAGTCCGACACTTGCCTTTTCTTTGTCTTTGCCAGCTTTATCTTTGAATTGAGTCATGCGATTAAGCCATCCAACTCTACAAACGCAATTTAAAATCCAAGCAAGTTCAGCGTGCCCACTAACTGAGGATTGATTAAAAATTATGCTTTTATTAGGGTCTAAACCGGACGCTAAAAAACCTGCGGTTGTTTCTAAAGTATTAGATTTTAATTCTTTTGGATTTTGAAAAATAGTAATCGCATGGAGATCAACAACGCAATACAAGCAATTCATAGCTTTCTGAAGTGAAACAAAGTTTTTTAAAGCTCCTAGATAATTTCCAAGATGTAAATTACCAGTCGGTTGAACTCCAGAAAATACTAATTCTTTTTTCATATTAATTTATTTTAAAACTTTTTATATTAATTACTTTAAATAAATAACAAATTAAAAAATACAATAAAGCTACAAAGATTACTATAAATAATAAATATAAAATTTTATAATCACTTAAATAAGTCAAGTTTTTACCAAAATACTTTAAACTCAAGTGAAAAACATAAGACATTATTGAAGTAGCAAATACTATTTTTATAAAGCTAATATAAAACTTAGATTCAATTTTAAGGTAGTCAGTTTTTACAAGAAAATATAAATAATAAAAAACACCCAGCCAGGTAGAAAAAGTTGTTGCTATTGGAATAATAATGAAACCAAGTTCTTGAAAAAATAAAATACTTACGGCTATATTAATTAGTACAACAACTGAAGATACTTTAAAAGGAGTGACAGTATTATCTCTAGCAAAAAAGAAATTTGCAAATATTTTTAAAATTGCAAAAGCAGGTATACCATAACCAAAATATTTAAGTGCCAACGATGTAAGTTTAATATCATTTTCTGTGAAAGAGCCATAACCAAATAAAGCATTAACTATTTGTTCTGAACCAACAATCAGAGCTATGCTAGCTGGCAAAGATAGAAGTAAAGATAACTCTAAAGATTTATTCTGAACTTTATTGGCTTGAGTAATTTTTTTATTTTTAATTAACTTGCTTAACACTGGTAAAGATACCGTGCTCACTGCAATACCGGCAATTGCAAGATTAATTTGATAAATCCTGTCAGCATAATAAAGATAGGAAACTGCTCCAGCTTGAAATGAAGCTATAATTGTTCCAACCAAAATGCTTATTTGTGTAACACCAGATGAAAAAATACTAGGCAATAATTTCTTTAAAAAAAATTTTACTTTTTTTCTAATTTTGTTTCTTAATATTAATGAAGGTTGATAAAATTTTAATGTAAAGAAAATTAAAAATATTAGTTGTATGAAACCAGACAGTGAAACTCCATATGATAAATTTAGAGCGTAATCTAAGTTAAAATAATATGAAATTATTAAAGATAAAATCAAAATTAAATTTAAGAAAATTGGTGCTGCTGCTGCAGCGGCAAATTTATTTTCTGAATTTAATATTCCAGCAAAAAAAGAGGATAAACTTACAAAAGCTAAAAAAGGGAAAGTAATTCTAGTAAAATCGACTGCTAAGTTAAATTTTTCATTGTCTTCGATAAATCCGGGGGCAATTAAATAAACAATATAAGGAGTAAAAATTTCAACTAGTAAAACTATTATTAAAAGACCTAAAGATAATAAAGTTAAGACTTCATCTGCAAACTTTTTGCCTTCCGATTTGCCTTTTATTTTTTCTGAGGTATAGCTTGGAATAAATGCAGCGTTGAATGTCCCTTCAGCAAATAGTCTCCTAAAAGTGTTAGGAAGTCTAAATGCTACAAAAAAAGCATCCGCATATATTGAAGTCCCTAAAAAAATTGCTATTAAAATATCCCTGAAATAACCGAGAACTCGGCTTAACATAGTATAAAAACTGAAAACAGTAGTAGAAGATAATAAATTCATATTTAAGACAAAATTATTAGTGATATATTCATCTATATATTACATACTCAAAATCTGATGACAAAAAAATCAAAAATTGACCATTACACTGATAAAGAAGCCTTGGATTTTCATGTAAACGGCAAGTCAGGCAAAATTGAGGTTAATTCGTCAAAACCTCTAATATCTAAAAGAGATCTTTCCTTGGCCTATTCGCCTGGTGTAGCAGCTCCTGTTAAAGAAATTTCGAAAGATCCATCAAAAGCTTACGATTATACATCTAAAGGGAATTTGGTAGCAGTAATTAGCAATGGTTCTGCCATACTTGGTTTGGGCAACCTAGGTTCTTTGGCTTCAAAGCCTGTAATGGAAGGTAAGGCAGTTTTATTTAAAAGATTTGCAGATATAGATTCAATAGATATAGAAATAGATAGTAAAAATGTTGAGGAGATAATCTCTACTATCAAAAATATTGCAGGAACTTTTGGTGGAATTAATTTAGAGGATATAGCTGCTCCGGACTGTTTCTTAATAGAACAAAAACTAAAAGAAATTTTAGATATACCGGTTTTTCATGATGATCAGCATGGAACAGCTATTATAACTACAGCTGCATTAATTAATGCTCTAGATATTTCAAAGAAAAAAATTGATAAAGTAAAGATAGTTGTTAATGGTGCAGGAGCGTCAGCTATTGCTTGTACAAATCTATTTAAGAAAATTGGTGTTAAAAATGAAAACGTAATCATGTGTGACAGAAAAGGAGTTATTTATAAGGGAAGAGAAAAAGTTGATCAGTTTAAATCTGCACACGCATTAGAAACAAAATTAAGATCTTTGGAAGAAGCCATGAAAGGTGCTGATGTTTTTCTTGGCTTGTCAGCAAAAGATGTTGTTAGTCGTGAAATGATAAAATCTATGTCAAAAAATCCTATAGTATTTGCATGCGCAAACCCAGATCCAGAAATTAAACCAGAAATGATTAAAGAGGTAAGAGATGACGCAATAATTGCGACAGGAAGATCAGACTATCCCAATCAGGTAAATAACCTAATAGGTTTCCCATATATTTTTAGAGGTGCTTTAGATGTTCGAGCAAAAGTCATTAATGACGAAATGAAAGTAGCTGCAGCAAATGCTATCGCTTTGCTTGCAAGAGAGGATGTACCCGACGAAGTAGTTTCAGCTTATGGGGGTGACCGACCTAAATACGGACAAAACTATATAATACCCTCTACGTTCGATCCAAGACTAGTTCGCATAATACCTTCAGCAGTGGCTGAAGCAGCTATTAAAAGTGGAGTTGCTAGAAAAAAAATTGATAATATAGAGAATTATAAAGATAGTCTTTCTGCTAGACTTGATCCATCAATGTCATTGATGCAAGGCATAAATGCACAAGTTAAAAAAACACCCAAGAGAGTGGTATTTGCAGAAGGAGAAGATGAAAATATGTTAAAAGCAGCTATTGAATTTGGTAAAAATAAATTAGGAAAACCGATTGTTATTGGTAATGAAAAAAGAGTTAAAGAAACATTAAGTAGTATTGGTTTAGATGAAAATTTTAAAATAGAAATTGTAAATTCAACGGATAAAGACAAAAGAGAAAAATATGCAAAATATTTATATAAAAAACTACAAAGAACAGGCCAACTTGAAAGAGACGTAGATCGATTAATTCGAAATGATAGAATTGCTTTTGGTTCTTCTATGGTGGCCTGTAATGATGCTGATGCTATGGTAACTGGAAATATAAGACACTATGCTGCTTCAATTGAAAAACTGAAGCATGTTTGTGACGCGAGACAAGGCGAACCAATTTTTGGAATGACTATGATGGTTTTTAAAGGAAGAACCGTCTTAGTTGCTGATACCAACGTAGAAGATTTTCCTTCGTCAGAAAGGTTGGTTGAAATATCTAAATCTTGTGTAAGGGTTTCAAAACTTTTTGGATTTGACCCTAAAGTTGCTTTTTTATCTCATTCAACATTTGGTAAACCGATTTCTAGAAATACAAAGCATGTAAGAGATGCAATTGATATTTTAAAAAAAGAAAAAGTTGATTTTGACTTTGATGGTGAAATGCAGCCTGATGTAGCTTTAAATCCAATTTATCAAGAAATTTATCCATTTTCTAAAATAGTAGGTAAAGCAAATATACTAATTATGCCTGCCTTACATAGTGCTGCGATTTCAACAAAATTAATGAAATCTTTTGGTGGAGCAAAATTAATTGGACCACTATTAATTGGTTTAGATCTTCCTATAGAAGTGGCCCCTTTAAGATCGAGTACTTCAGATATCTTAAATTTAGCATCGATAGCTGCTTATTCTGCAAATGTAATTGATTATAAAAAAAGTTAAAGTTTATTTCTGCTTAGTTCAGTTACTAAATAAATAGATGGTATCACTTTTTCAACATCGTAAATCTTGTTAGCTTCTGACATAACCTCGTTTTTTTCATCTTTATTCATAGCTATGCCAAAAATATAAATTTTCCTATTAATTGTTTCTAAAGTGTAATTTCTTGATTTAGTAGTTTTGTTGAGAATTAAAGCAGTCCTTAATTGACTAGTTATTAGAATATCTTTTGCCGTGCTTTTAAAATTTGAAGAACCACGTATAGTAATTGCATTCTTTACCTCTCTAACGCCTTTTGTTTCCCAAGCTAATTTTGTAATTTTTATTTTTTCCTCTGGATCATCAACCTTGCCTGATAAAAAAATTCTTCCATCGAGAACTTCTACTTGTATTTTTATAAAATATTTTTTTTCACTTAAGGACAGCCTGGCAATAAGGTTTTTTTGCATAATTGTATCGTCGATTTGCATACCTATAGTCCTAGGATCAAAAGTTATGTCTACTCCCGCGCCAAATCTTGTTGCTGGAGAACAACTACTTAAAATAAAAATTGTTATAAATAAGAATAATAATTTTTTCATTTTTTATTTTTAAGACAAAGTTGGTAGACTATTTTTTTAGAAATTTTTTCTTTAACTGACATAAGTTCAACAATATCTTTTACTTTATAAGTTTTCAAATAGTACTTAATTTGTTTTTCTATATTGCTATAGTCTTGTAATGTTTTACTCTTATTAAATTTTTGTGAAATTACAACAGTTAATTCTCCTTTTAAGCTATTTTTAAATGGTTTAATTTTATCCACATAATCTCTGTAATGAGTTTCATGTTTTTTGGTCATTTCCCGCGCAATAAAAATTTTTCTATCAAAAAAGAATTTTTTAAAAAATTTTAAGTAATAATTAATTTTAATTGCTGGGATAAAGAAAATTATTGAGTAACTAATATCTTTTAGTTCATCCAAACATTTGTTTATTTCATTTTCTTTTTTTGATAAAAAACCGTAAAAGAAAAATTCCTCATTGAATCCTGATAAACTAGCTGCTGCTGTAATTGATGAAGGACCAGGAATAGCAAATACTTTATGTCCATTACTTATACACTCGTTTACCAATATTTTACCAGGATCAGACAATAAAGGGGTGCCAGCGTCTGATACTAAAGACAAAATTTTGCCCTCTTTTAAATATTTTATGATGTTGTGACTAACCTTTTTTTCATTAAATTTGTGATAAGACACAAGTTTGTTTTTAATATTATAATTATTTAAAAGTTTCATGGTATGTCTTGTATCTTCACATAATATAAGATCAGAGTTTTTAAGAATTTTTAAAGCTCTAATCGTTATATCCTCAAGATTTCCAATTGGTGTAGAAACAATGTATAAACCTTTATCAAGATTATTCATATGTTAAAAAAAATATTAATTTTTATTACTTATATATTATTCTTTTCTAATTTTAACTCTTTTGCTAGCGAAAATAATAAGTATTTAAAAATTGGTTTACTAGCCCCTTTTAGTGGAGAATATAGAGAAATAGGACAATCAATTATGTTATCTCTACAACTGGCTTTAGATGAGATTGGTGATGATAGTGTAAAAATACTCCCAAGAGACTCAGGTTTCAATGACGAAAAAAAATTGATTAACTCCGTAGAGTCTTTAAGGGAAGAAGATATTAAAATAGTTATTGGTCCAATAAACTTTAATGATTTTGAAAAATTAAGATCCTATAGAGATATGATATTTATCTCGCCATCAAACAAAAACCCAAAAATTCAAGAAAATATTATAAGTATAGGTATAAGTTTAGAATCTCAAATCGAATCTCTTAAAAACTTTATATCTAGTCAGGGTAAAAAGAAGACGATAATAATGTATCCTAAAAATGACTATACAAGTTTTATAGATAATAAACTATCGGAAATTAGTCTAAATAATTATAAAATTTTTAAATATGAGTCTGATCCTAAATTACTTACGGGAGATATTGAAAAGTTAACCAATTATAGTCAAAGAAAAAGAAATTTAATTTCTAGAATTAAAATTCTCGAAGAAATGGATAGCGAGGCGTCTAAAATCGAATTAAAGCAATTAGAGCAAAAGTATACTATAGGGAAAGTAAGATTTGACTCCGTAATTATAATTGATTTTGCAGATAGCTTAAAAAGTGTATTAACGTCTTTGGTTTATACAGATGTAGACCAGGATGAAGTATTAATTACAACTGTAAACCAGTGGTTTGATAAGAGTATTTTTTTAGAAAATTCAATAAGAACTATCTATTACCCTTCTGTTAATTTTAAAGGTTATCAAAAATATAAAAATAAATACTCAAAAGTGTTTGGAGTTCAGCCTAGTGAAATAACAATACTAACCTATGATGCTCTAGGATTAATATATTATATTTGGAAAAAAAAGGATTACAAAATTAATTCCGTCAAAGATTTTTTAATTAAAGATAAAATAAAAGGAAAAATTGGAGTTTTTAACTTTCAAAACAATAAAGTAATTCAAAAATTAAATATTTATAAAGTATCAGATAAAAAATTTGTTAAATTTTAGTTTTTTTTTTAATTTTTTAAAAGCAACACTCCTATGATCAATTTTTGCTTTTGTATTTCTATTCATTTGTCCGTAAGTTTTTTTATAATTATCTGGAATAAAAATTGGATCATATCCAAAACCTTTTTTTCCAACAATTTTTTTTGAAATTAAACCATTTACCACACCTATTGACGAAATAACTTTTGATTTATTTATTCTGATTGACAAACTGCATATAAATCTTGCTCTTCTATTTTTTTTATTACTTATATTTTTAAGAATTATTTGCATTGCCTTATCAAATCCTCCATATTTTTGTGACCATCTTGCAGAAAAAATACCTGGTTTGTTGTTTAATGCGCTTACCTCTAAACCAGAGTCGTCTGAAATAGAGATTAAATTTGATTTTCTAAAAAAATAATTAGCTTTTAATTTAGAATTTGAATTAAAAGTTTTTCCAGTTTCTTTAGGGGCTTTAATTCTCAAAAATACTGGTGAAGTTTTTTTAATTTTTTTGGATATTAATTGGCTGATTTCTCTATATTTTCCTTTGTTATGAGTGCCTATTAATATTTTATAATTTTTTTTCATATAGTACTAGTAATTCAATTTATAGCTATTATATAGCAATTATTATGAGTGAATCTGGAAATGAAGATAAAAATCCTGAGTTAGAAGAAAAAGGATCAAAAGAATCAGAGAAATCTCTTTCAGTTGAAGACAGGCTAAAAGAAACTGAAGAAAAACTTTTAAGATCTTTGGCAGACTCTGAAAACCAAAGAAGAAGGTTTGAAAAAGAAATAAAAGAGGCTTTTGAATTTGGGGGTTTTAATTTTGCCCGAGAAAGTTTGACGCTTTTAGACAATCTTCAAAGAGCAAAAAAATCCATCCAGGAGGACCAGACTTTGAAGGATAGTAAAGATTTGGATAAGTTTATAAAAAACTTTGAAATAGTAGAAAAAGACTTAATTTCTATATTTGAAAAAAATAAGATTACTAGAATTATGTGCTTGAATAAAAAATTTGACCCAAATTTTCATCAAGCAATGTTAGAAGTTGAAGACAATAAGGTTGAGCCAGGAACTATTATACAAGAAATTCAATCTGGTTTCATGTTTTCAGACAGACTTTTAAGACCCTCTTTTGTTGGTGTTTCAAAGAAAAAAGAGGAAAAAAACTCAGAAAAAGAGGAAAAAAGTTAGAGGCTTAGCCTTGTAGAAAATAAATTAAACCCCATATAGGAGATTATGAGCAGAGTAATAGGAATAGATTTAGGAACAACAAATTCTTGCGTTGCTATCATGGATGGTAAACAAGCTAAGGTTTTGGAAAATGCTGAGGGAGCTAGAACAACCCCTTCAGTTGTAGCATTCTTAGAAAAAGAAGATAGGCTTGTAGGTCAACCAGCAAAGAGACAAGCAGTGACCAACCCGGTCGATACTATTTATGCTGTTAAAAGATTAATCGGTAGAAAATTTGACGGCCCCTCAGTCCAAAAAGATATATCTAAAGTTCCATATAAAATTATAAAATCTGAAAATGGAGACGCTTGGATAGAAGGCAAAGGAAAAAAATTTTCGCCTTCTCAGATATCCGCTTTTATATTACAAAAAATGAAAGAAACTGCTGAGAAATATTTAGGTCAAGCAGTAAGTAAAGCTGTTATAACAGTACCTGCTTACTTCAATGACTCTCAAAGACAAGCTACAAAAGATGCTGGTAAAATTGCAGGCTTAGAAGTTTTAAGAATTATTAATGAACCCACAGCTGCTTCATTAGCTTATGGTCTTGACAAAAAGGGTGGGAAAAAAATTGCAGTTTACGATTTAGGTGGAGGTACATTCGATATTTCGATTTTAGAGATAGGTGATGGTGTTTTTGAAGTAAAATCTACAAACGGTGACACTTTCTTAGGCGGTGAAGATTTTGATGATACAATCGTAGAATATCTTGCGAACGAGTTTAAGAAGGATAATGGAATTGATTTAAAGTCAGATAAACTTGCTTTACAAAGACTTAAAGAGGCTGCTGAAAAAGCTAAAATAGAACTCTCTTCAGCCACACAGACAGAAATTAATTTACCTTTTATTACTGCTGACAAAACTGGTCCGAAACATCTAAATTTAAAATTTACTAGAGCTAAACTTGAAGCTTTAGTTCAAAATTTAATTGAGAGAACTCTAGGTCCTTCCAAAACAGCTTTGAAAGACTCTGGTTTCTCAGCTGCAGAAATTAATGAGGTGGTTTTAGTTGGTGGTATGACGAGAATGCCTAAAATCATTGAAACAGTAAAAAACTTTTTTGGAAAAGAACCAAACAAAAGCGTTAACCCAGATGAAGTTGTTGCTATGGGAGCTGCCATTCAAGCTGGCGTTCTTCAAGGTGATGTGAAGGACGTATTATTGCTAGATGTTACTCCGCTTTCTTTAGGAATAGAAACATTAGGAGGCGTATCAACAAAACTTATAGATAAAAACACAACAATTCCAACAAAGAAAAGCCAAGTATTTTCAACTGCGGAAGATAATCAACCCGCTGTTTCAATAAGAGTATTACAAGGAGAAAGAGAGATGGCAGCAGACAATAAATTGTTAGGAAATTTTGAGTTAGTTGGTATACCACCGGCTCCAAGAGGAACTCCACAAATTGAAGTAACTTTTGACATTGACGCCAATGGAATTGTTAGCGTTTCAGCAAAAGACAAGGGCACGGGCAAAGAGCAAAAAATACAGATTCAAGCTTCTGGTGGTTTATCGGATGAGGAAATTAATAAAATGGTGAAAGATGCAGAAGCTAATAAAGAAGCAGATAAAAAGAAAAGAGAAGGTGTGGATGCTAGAAATCAAGCGGATAGTATTGTTTTTTCAACAGAAAAAAGCTTAAAAGAACATGGCGATAAAGTTTCTGAGGAAGAAAAAAAATCTATTGAAAAAGGCATATCTGACTTAAAAGAGTCTTTAAAAGGAACTGACGTTGAAGATATTAAGAAAAAAACACAAAGCTTAGTTCAAGTTTCAATGAAGCTTGGTGAAGCTGTCTATAAAAGTCAACAAAAAGATCAAGCTAAAGATAAAAAAAATGACAAAGATCCTAAAGACAAAAGCAATGATAAAGAAAACGTTGTTGACGCTGATTTTGAAGACGTAAAAGAAGATAAAGAAAAAAGCGCCTAAGACAAAAAAAGGAGCAATTTCTTGTGGCAAAAAGAGATTATTATGAAACCTTAGGTGTATCTAAGTCCGCTTCAAAGGATGAAATCAAAAAAGCATATAGAAAACTAGCTTTAAAATACCACCCAGATAAAAATAAAGGAGATAAAAACTCCGAAGAAAAATTTAAAGAAGCTAGTGAAGCTTATCATGTATTGTCTGACGACAAGAGAAAGACTAATTATGATCAGTTCGGTCATGCTGCTTTTGAAGGCGGTGGTAATCAAGGATTCGGTAATTTTGATTTTGGATCATCTTTTTCAGATATTTTTGAGGACTTTTTTGGTGATGATGTTTTTGGGGGAGTTAGAGGATCTGGAAGAAGAGCGTCTAATAGAGGTAATGATTTAAGATATGATGTTTCTATAAGCATGGAAGAAGCATTTTCAGGTTTAAATAAAAAAGTTAATTATACCACCTATAAGAAATGTTCTAGATGTACCGGACAAGGTTCTGAACCTGGATCAAAACCAATTGCATGTAATTATTGTAAAGGAAGAGGTAAGGTTAGGTCGAACCAAGGTTTTTTTACGATTCAACAAACTTGCCCTGAATGTAGTGGATATGGTGAGACTATAAACAATCCTTGCAAACAATGTCATGGAAATGGAAAAGCTCAGAGCAAAGAGAGTGTTTCAGTAAAAATTCCTAAAGGTGTTGACGATGGAACAAGAATTAGGGTTTCAGGCAAAGGAGAGGCTGGGAGTAAGGGAGGATCAACTGGAGATTTATATTTATTTATCTCAGTCGATAATCATAGTATTTTTAAAAGATCTGATGAACACTTATATTTTGAATTACCTATAACATTTACAGATGCAGCTCTTGGTACTTCGGTAGAAGTGCCTTCTATAGATGGAGGAAGAGCTAAAATTAAAATTCCAGCAGGAACTCAACATGGAAAACAATTGCGATTAAGAGGCAAAGGAATGCCTCTACTTAGAGGTGGTGGTTACGGAGATTTATATATAAAAATAATTACAGAAATCCCGTCAAGTTTAAACTCAAAACAAAAGGAACTTTTGGAAGAATTCAGAAAAATAGAGTCTGAAAAATCAAGTCCAATAATAAAAAGTTTTTTTGAAAAAGCAAAAAAATTCTGGAAAAATTCTTGATAAATTATGGTTATGAATGAAATTATGTCTGCAATTTTTCTAATTGCAGTATTATTTTTAATTTTACCATCTTTCTTAAATACTAACAGTAGACTTAAACAATTTATTCAAAATATTTCTATTTGGGCTATAATTGTACTTATTATTGTTGTAATTATTAATCTGATTATATAATGAAAAAAATCAATTTAGCGATAACGGGCTGTTTAGGAAGAATGGGGCAACAACTCATTAATTCTTCAAAAAAAAATAGAGGTTTTACACTAGTCTCTTTAACGGAAAACAAAAGTATCTCAAAAAAAATATCTGGTATTTATCCTGAGCTTAATACTATTAATGCATTTAAAAAAGCTAATGTGATAATAGACTTTACAATACCAAAATGTACTTTGCAGGTTTTGAAAATTGCTTCTAAATTGAGAAAAAAAGTAGTCATAGGTACCACCGGTTTTTCAAAAAATGAGGAGGAATTAATAAAAAAATACTCAAAAAAAATACCCATTCTAAAAGCTGGTAATATGAGTTTAGGAGTAAACCTTTTAATATATTTAACCGAGATAGCTTCTAAATCTTTAGGCAGTAATTTTCTCACTAAAATATATGAGGTTCATCATAAAAATAAAAAAGATCATCCATCTGGAACAGCTTTAATGTTGGGAAAAGGTGTAGCAAATGGAAAGAATAAAGACTTTTACAGTTTAATAGGAAAAAAATATTTAAATAAAAAAACATTCCCATACGGAAAAAAGATAAATTTTAATTCCATTCGAAAAGGCGACATTATTGGGGAGCACGAGGTAAAATTTTCGAGTGGTAAAGAAATTGTAACTTTAAATCATGAGTCTTTTGATAGAGCCTTATATGCTGAGGGTGCATTAATTGCCTCACAATGGTTAATGAAAAAAAAACCAGGCCTTTATTCAATGAGAGATCTATTAAAATTTAAGTGAACGATAAAGAGAAATCTAAAATTATTCAAAAAATATTGAATAAAACCTATCCTAAGGTTCCTATTCCTTTAAATTATAGAAATATTTTTACTCTACTTATTTCAGTACTACTTTCAGCACAATGCACCGATGTTAATGTTAATAATGTAACCAAAAATATTTATCCAAGATATAATCACCCTAAGCACTTTGTAAAGCTAGGAAGAAAAAAAATAGAACGATTAATTAAAAGAATTGGAATTTTTAGGGTCAAAGCTAAAAGTATTTATTATCTTTCTAAAACTTTAATTGAAAAGTATAATGGAAAAGTACCAAATACTTACCAAGATCTTGAGCAACTACCGGGTGTTGGTCATAAAACTGCGAGTGTTGTAATGTCTCAAGGATTTGGTTATCCGGCATTTCCCGTAGATACACACATACACCGATTAGCTCAAAGATGGGGATTAACAAATGGCAAAAATGTTGTTCAAACTGAAAAAGATTTAAAAGCTGCTTTTCCTAAGAAAAATTGGAATAAACTTCATCTTCAAATTATCTGGTTTGGAAGAGAATATTGTAAAGCAAGAGACTGTTTTGGTTTATCTTGCAAAATTTGTAAAAGCTGTTACCCAAATAGAAAAAAGAAATTTATTACAAAAAAAGCTTAATATGAAAATTCTAGGTATAGGAAATGCGATTGTAGATGTTATTTGCAAAGTTAATGATAGCTTTTTAAAAGATAATGAACTTACTAAAAGCACAATGAGGCTTGTTGATGAAAAAGAGTTTAAAAAACTTCTTGAAAATTTGAAGATTGAAAAAACTATATCTGGTGGCTCTGTAGCTAATTCTATTGTTGGTCTTTCTCAGCTTGGTAACGAAGTAGGTTTCATTGGTAAAGTAAATGATGATGATTTAGGCAGAAAATATTCTGATGGGCTAAAAAAAGAAAATGTTAAATATCACTACAATATTAAGTCAGAAATAATTCCAACTGGAACCTGTTTAATTTTGATCACTCCGGACTCAGAGAGAACGATGTGTACCTTTCTTGGTACAGCTGGAAAAATAAGCGAGAACGATATTGATGAAAAAATAATTAAGCAAAGCGAAATTACTTTTCTTGAGGGTTACTTGTGGGACAAAGGTGATCCTCAAAAAGCATTTAATAAAGCGATAATTAATTCTTCACAATGTGCTATGTCTCTTTCTGATTTATTTTGTGTCGAGAGACATAAAAAGTACTTTTTAGATTTAGTTGAAAGTAAGTTACATATTACTTTTGCTAATGAACAAGAAATTAAAGCTTTAATAGGAGGTAAAGATTTTAAAGATGTTATTGAATTTGCTAAAAAGATTAAAAAGTTAATAGTAATAACTCGAGGTGAGAATGGCGCAATAGCAATTCATAATGATCAAGTTGTTGAATGTAGTGCTGAAAAAAATTTAAAAATTAAAGATCTTACAGGCGCAGGGGATTTATTTGCTGCAGGATTTTTACATGGACATGTAAACAAATTATCTCTGAAAGAAAGTTTAAAAAAAGGAACTGAGCTATCCTCAAAAATTATACAACAAGTTGGAGCAAGATTATAATTTAGCGTTAATTCAATTCTGAATACTTATTCTGCTTTTTTCTTTTAAAACTTCCTTTGCCTTTTTTAGGTTTGACTATTCTTGGTTTGTATTTAGAGGACATTAAATCTTTTGCAAATTTATTTCTTTTTTTCAAATTGTATAACCTTTTTTTTCGCTTTTTATAAAAGTCTCATCATTAAATTTTTCTTTAATTTTTTTTCTCAATCTATAAATATGCGTTTCAACGGTATGGGTATCTGCTTGATCAGAATACTGCCATATCCTAGTTAAAATTTCCTTTTTTTTTGTATACGATTTGCTTTTAAGCAGTTCTATAAGCTCAATTTCTTTTTCGGTTAATTCCATCGAAATATCTTTCTTAATTAATTTTCTTGAATTTTTATTCAAAACATAGTCGTTTATTCTTAAAGCTGAATTAATTCTAAATTTATTTTTTATAATATTATTTACTATAATTTTGTTAATTTGGTCTACAGAAGTTGGCAAAGATAATTTTTCAATATTTTCAAAGCCTTTAATTTTTTTGGACTCATGAAATATTATTTTATTTATCTCTACGTTTGTAATAATATTTTTTAAGTTATCATTATCTAAAACATCCTCATGAATTATTACTCCTTGGCAATTTTCTATGGAAATATCATCGTATAAATCACTAATTACTTTTAAATTAAAATTTAAATGAGGCCTTAGCTCAATTAACGCGTTATTAAATTGTTTATTTCCAAAAGCTAAAATGATATTTTTTTTATCAGTCATGGATATAGTATTAAAAAAAAAATTAATCCTTTTAAACAATTATAAGATAAAATGTGCTATTGGTAAAAGAGGAATTACAAATAAAAAAATAGAAGGGGATAAATGCACCCCTAAAGGCCGCTTTAAGTTAAAATATATTTTTTACAGGAAAGACAGAGTAAAAAACATTAGTTCTAACATTAAACTAATCCCAATTAAGAAAAATTATGGTTGGTGTGATGATATAAATTCAAAATTTTACAATAAATTAATTAAATTTCCTTTTAAATTTAAAGCCGAAAAATTATATTTAAATGAAAACATCTACGATATTATTATTGTTTTTGATTATAATTTAAAACCTGTAAGAAAAAAGAAAGGTAGTGCTATTTTTCTGCATGTTGCTAAAAAGAATTATCAAGCAACTTTAGGCTGCATAGCTTTATCTAAACGTGATCTAAGATATTTAGTGTCTTCAATTAAAAAAAATACATTCTTGAAGATAACTTAAGTTCTACTTCCAAATATATAGCTCCCTATCCTTATATGAGATGCGCCGTATTTTACTGCCTTCATATAATCATTGGACATTCCAATGCTCAAATTTTTAAAACCCATTTCATGGTTAAGTTCAGATATTTTTTTAAAATGCTTTTCTGGTATTCCATCATTAGGTGGAATAGCCATTAGCCCTAAAATATTTAACTTCAAATCATTATAACAATATTCAGAAAATAATTTTAAATCACTTATTTTCATTCCACCCTTTTGATCTTCTGAACCAAGATTAACTTGTATAAAATATTTAAGTAATTTATTTTTTTCTATTTGTCTCTTACTCAGTTCTTTAGCTAATTTTTCATTATCTAATGAATGTATATAGTCAAACAATTCAACAGCTTTTTTTGCTTTGTTTGATTGTAAACTTCCAATCATATGCAATTGTAAGTTTTCCAAAGATTTTTTTATTTCAGACCATTTCTTTTCGGCTTCTTGAACTTTATTTTCTCCAAAATGTCTGTGACCATGTTTTATAATCGGCATAATATGCTCTAAAGGAAAAGTTTTACTGACTGCAATAATTTCTGGATCTGTAGCAAAATTAGAGTCTTTAATTTCTTGTTTTATTTTAATTAAACTGTTTATTATGCTCATATGTTTGTGCGAAAAAAAAAAATACTATTTATTTATAGAAAATACTAGAGAATTTAATGTAAATTTAATTAAAATTCGAAATAAATTTAATATAATTTACAGGAATCAAAAAAAAGAAGAAGAAATTAGAAACCTTATTAAGTTTAGAAATAAGTGTAGGGAAAGGGGGGTGGCTTTTTACGTATCTAATAATACTCTTTTATTATCAAAATTAAAAGCAGATGGTCTTTACATTTCTGCACATAATAAAAATTTACTCTTAAATATATATTCAAAATTAGGATATAAAATAATTGGTTCCGCTCACAATCAAAGTGAGATCAATATTAAAGAAAAACAGGGCTGTAAGGCGATTATGTATTCTCGTATTTTTAAAACAGATTATACTTATAAAAAAGGCTTTTTAGGTTTGCAAAAGTTTAATATAATTTCACTAAGGTCGAAAATTGATTTAGTTCCTTTGGGGGGCATTAATAAAACAAATTTAATTAAATTGAATTCTGTGATGTGTAATTCTTTCGCTTGTTTATCGCTCATAAAAAAAAAGCCGGCTAAAGTAATTAACCGGCTTTTTTAATTTTTTATATTCTAACTTAATTAGAACGCCATTGACATAGCAACGATAGTCTCTGTAACATCGTCACCTTCTATGTAAGAAGCGTTTTTAGTCTCTGAGTTAGATACTGACAATGTCATACCACCAACTGTGTACGCAAGATCAATAGTTTCGATTTCCATCTCTACTGCTGTTCTTGTTACTGCGTTAGCAACTGAAGTAGCTTTTGTTTTCTTTTCAGAATTCTCTTCAGTGTATGATACTGACAATGCATCGTTTACTGCAAAACCTAATGAGAACGCGTTGTTATCATAGTAGTTTGTCTTAGCTGTAGTAGACGCTGTGCTCATTCTTTGAGATGGTGCGTGTAATGTTTCACCATAACCTAAAGAAACTGGGCCCATTGAATAGTTAGCTGAGTAAGAACCACCTTCGTTCTCTTGTCTTGCACCGATATTTCCTGCTGCATCCATTATGTAGTATGAAGCTGCTAAAGATAAACCATCAATTGGAGCCATTGTTACCGCGTATTGCGTCATGTCACCAACTGTTTTAGTTCCCACTACTGAGTGAGAAGAATCATTAGCTGTTCCACCTGCACCACCAACTGTAGACGCTGCTTTGAACGTCAAGCTGAATGGTAAAATGTCTGCTGGAGCATGGTACTGAACGTTATTGTACGAACTGATGTTTGAACCGTACTGCATAGTTGTACCTGAAGATGCACCACCACCATATCCGTTATCAGAACCTACACCGTAAGCTGAGTTATCGAATGAGTATTTTGTTGATAGTCCACACTCTGATATACAAACTTTAAATGTACCGTAGTCAGTACCGATTGCTAAATTAGCATCGTCTTGTACAGTAGCACCGTCGATATCTTGAGCATATGACCATGTCATTCCGTTATCTAGTTCACCTGAAGCTGTTAGTGAGAATTCGTTAGATAAACCAACTCCTTTACCAACACCATGTGTTCCAACTGTTCCACTGTTACTTAAGATTGTGTAAGTAGTTTTAACACCACCTGTCACTGCGAATTCACCAGCAAAAGCTGATGTAACTAGCATTACAGAAGTAATAGCTGAGAACAATATTTTTGTTAATTTATTCATTGTTTCTCCTTTGTTTAAAAGTTAATTATAATTAACGTCCCATTTATCTTACTTTTAGGAGGAAGATAGTATTAAAAGTTGTTAAATAACTTAATTAATTCAACATATGTGATATTTTTACAACATATTAAAAAGCCCATTTTCCTTAATTTTATTGGAATTTAGCCTAACAATGCTATTAATTGTTGTATTGAACAAAAACATGAGAATTTTAGTCAAATTATTACTTTATATTTTTATAGTTTCCATAACCGTTTCTTGTGGCAAGGGGTTTTTTAAAAAAGTGGATACAAGAAAAGTTCCTATATCAGGTCCCGAAAGAGCTAAACAAAACGTAAAGGAAGGAAGAGGGGTTTCCTTAGGTGAAATGGTCGGGGTTGGTAAAAATAATACTAATTACGAATTTAGTACATCAAATCCAATGTGGAGAGCAACTTTAGATATTTTAGATTTTTTACCTTTATCAACTGTAGACTATTCAGGAGGTGTTATTATTTCAGACTGGTATACAGATGATACTGAAAAAAATCAGGCTTTGAAAGTTACTGTACGATTTTTATCTAATGTTGTTAGGTCAAATAGTTTAAAAATAACGGTTCATCGTAAACGATGTTCTGTCAATCAGACATGCAAAATTGAATTATTTCAATCTAGGATTCAAGAAGAACTTGTCGCTTCAATTTTAAGAGAGGCAACTCTTTTAGAAAAACAAAAAAAAGAGTAATTTAAAAAATATTATGGAAAGACTTAATTTTCAAGCAATTGAAAAAAAATGGCAACTAATTTTTGAAAAAGAAAAATTGTATAACGGTAAAGATGCCAAAAAATTTTACTGTTTAGAAATGTTTCCTTACCCTTCTGGTAAAATTCATATGGGTCATGTTAGGAATTATACAATTGGAGATGTGATAGCAAGATTTAAATATTTGAATGGATTCAATGTTCTTCATCCAATGGGATGGGATGCTTTTGGGTTACCTGCTGAAAATGCTGCAAGAGAAAATAAACTACATCCTAAAATTTGGACAGAAAAAAATATAGCCGAGATGAAAAGACAATTAAAATTAATGGGTCTCTCAATAAACTGGGATCTTGAAGTATCTACGTGTGATGAAAAATATTATAAACATCAACAAGAAATCTTTATAGATTTTTTTAATAAAGGATTTGTAAAAAAAAAAGAAAATTATGTTAATTGGGACCCAGTTGAACAAACTGTATTAGCTAATGAACAAGTTGTAAATGGAAAAGGTTGGAGATCAGGAGCTATTGTAGAAAGAAAAAAACTTTCACAATGGTTTTTTGACATTACTAAATTTTCAGATGAATTATTGACAGGTTTAGAAGAATTAGGGGGTTGGCCTGAAAAAGTAAAAACAATGCAAAAAAATTGGATTGGTAAATCTTTAGGATGTGAAATTAAATTTAAATTATCAAAGTCTGAAGATAGTTTAACTGTATTTACAACAAGACCTGATACGATATTTGGAGCAAGTTTTATTGCAATTTCAGTAGACCATCCAATTTGCAAAAAATTTATAAAAGATAAGAAATTTACAAATTTTAAGAATAAATGTCTGAAAGTCGGTACTACAGAGGAGGCTTTAGCAAATGCAGAAAAAATTGGTTTTGATACTAATTTATTTGCTTGTCATCCTTTTATAAGCAATAAAAAGCTACCCATTTATGTGGCAAATTTTATTTTAATGGATTACGGAACTGGAGTAATTTTTGGCTGCCCTGCTCATGACCAAAGAGATCTCGATTTTGCAAAAAAATATAATCTTGAAATAATTGAAGTCGTAACAGACGATGAAAAAAACAAAAAAGATTTTAATAAATTAAGTGATGCTTACACTGGAGAAGGAAAATTAATTAATTCAGACTTTCTAAATGGTTTGAATGTAGACTCCGCAAAAAAAAAGATTACAGATAAAGTTGAGAAGCTCAAAATTGGTAAAAAGAAGATTTCATATCGTCTAAAAGATTGGGGTATATCTAGACAAAGATATTGGGGTTGTCCTATACCAATGATCTATCTTAAAGATGGTTCAACAGTTCCTGTAGACAAAAGTGAATTACCTATAAAATTACCTAAAGACATTAGTCTGAGTGAAAGAGGAAATCCGTTAGAACATCATAAGTCTTGGAAAAATACAGTTTATAAGAAAACTGGTGAACAGGCTGTAAGAGAGACAGATACTTTAGACACTTTTGTAGATTCCTCTTGGTACTTTTTAAGATTCTGTTCACCTCAGGAAAAAGATAAGCCTTTTGATATTAATAAGATAAATTATTGGATGCCTGTAGATCAGTACATAGGAGGGATAGAACACGCAATTTTGCACTTACTTTACTCAAGATTTTTTATGAGGGCTTTAAAAAAAACAAATAATAAAATTAAAGATGATGAACCTTTTAAAGGACTTTTTACTCAGGGTATGGTTTGTCATGAAACCTATAAAGATAACAAAGGTAAATGGTTGAAACCAGATGAAATAGAGCAAGATAAGAAAGGAAACTTTTTAAAAATTTCCGATAAATCAAAAGTGACTGTTGGTCCGTCGGAGTCAATGTCAAAATCAAAAAAAAATGTTATTGATCCTGAGAACATGATAAAATCATATGGGGCAGATGCAGTTAGATGGTTTATACTTTCTGATAGTCCTCCAGAAAAGGATGTACAATGGTCGAATCAGGGTGTGAATGCAGCCTATAAATTTCTTCAAAAGATTTATAATTTAAATCATATTATAATTGAAAATAAAAACGAAAAAAATAAAGATGATCGAGATTTTGATTTGAAAATGAATTCTTACATAAATAAAATTACAGGTTTAATTAATAATTTTAATCTAAATGTCGTAGTTGCAAATGTTTATGAAATATACAATCTCTTTAACAATTACTTGGGCAAAGAAATCAGCAACGTTTGTTTAAAAAGAAATTTAGTAAAATTAATGAAGATCTTGATACCATTTACACCACATTTGGCTTATGAATGTTTAGATATGCTAGGAGTTAAAGAAAAAAATAAATGGCCATCTGTTGATGCGAAATTAATTGGTCAAGAAAAAGTAAAAATAGCCGTACAATTAAATGGAAAAACAAGAGATATAATGGAAATTGAAAAGAACATGCCTGAAAAAGAAGTGTTAAAATTATGTGATAAAAATAACAAAATTAAAGATAAAATTAAAAATAAAAATAAAATGAAAATTATTTTTGTGACAAATAGAATTATCAATTTCGTAGATTAAATTATGGTAATAAGATTAAAGTTTTTAATTATTGTATTGGCATTGTTGGTCAACAATTGTACATATGAAAAAATAAATACACCCGGTCAAAAAGTAATATTTATTCAGGAAATAAATATAGAGGGTGATAAAAAAGCTGCATTTTTAATGAAAAGAAATCTACTTCGGGCATCAAATATTAAAAGTGAGAATAAAATCATAATTGATATGGTTTTAGATAATCGTACTTCAATTAAAGAAAAAAATATGCAAAATAAGGTTACCAAATACGAAATGAATATAAATGCAAAAGTTACAATAAAAGAGATTACAAGAGGTATCGAAAGAACGAAAGAGTACGCAGCAAGTAAACATTATGATGTTGCTGATAGGTATTCTCAAACAATTAATAACAAAAAAGAGACAAGTGTATCGCTAGTAAACTACATAGGTGGTCTAATTGTGGAAGACCTAAAATTATCTTACAGGTAAATGATTGTAAAAAGTTTTTTAGTAGAAAATAATATAAAATTAATTTTAGACTATAACTTTATCTTATTATATGGAGAAAATAGCGGACTTATTTCAGAAATAAAAAAAAAGATTTTAACAAATCATAAAAATGATGAGATAATAAATATTTATCAAGAAGATATTAATAAAAATAAAGATATAATATTAGAAGAATCTAAGAATGTTTCCTTATTTGCAACAAATAAAATAATATTTATCAATCAATCAAACGATAAAATTTTCAATGACATTAGTTATTTGCACAAAAATCCTAGCGGTACAAAAATTATTTTAATATCAGATATACTCGACAAAAAATCAAAAATAAGAAACTTTTTTGAAAAAGAAAATAATTTTGTTGTAGTGCCTTGTTATAATGACAACGAAATTACTTTAAAGAAAATAATTACTACTGAGTTAAAAAATTATAACAATCTAAATTCAAATATTATAAATTTAATTATAAATTGCTCAAATTTGAATAGAAATATGGTAATAAGTAATATTTTAAAAATTAAAACATACTTTGATAATAAAATCATACAAGAAGACCAGCTCGAAAAGTTATTGAATACAGACAGAAATGAATTATTTGAAAAAATTAGAGACTCAGCTTTAATGGGTGATAAAATTAAGCTTAATCAGCTACTTAATAACTTTTCGTTCTCTAAAGAGGACTCTTTTATGTATTTAAATGTAATGAACTCAAAACTGCTAAAGCTGTTGGAAATACACAATAATAAAGCATCTGAAGAGAGTATAGAGACAACTATGAGCAAAATTAGACCTCCGATATTTTGGAAAGACAAACCATTAATGCTTAATCTTTTAAAAAAGTGGAATAAGAGAGATATTCAAGAGGCAATAATATATTTAAGTAAAATTGATAAGATTTGTAAAATAAATTCTGGTGTAAATGCTCTTACAATTATTCAAAACTCCATTACAAACTTGTGCTCTAGATCTTGGACTTATTTTTAAGTTTATTTGAAATTAATTCTAATTGATCTAAATTTTTGTATGCTACAACAATTTTGCCATTATTATTTTTTTTATTAATAATAGATACTTTTAGACCCAGAGATCTTTCTAATTCCCTTTGAAGATCAAATATATTTGGATCAATAGTAAAAGATTTTGTGTTTTTCTTTTTAAGATTTTCAATAGACCTTGCAGAAAGTTTTTTTGAGACAATTTCCTCTGCTATTGCAGACGCGTTTGGCATGCCTATTAAAGGTCTAGCTTGTCCGGCTGTTAATTCACCTTGTTCTATCATAGCTATAATATCTTTTGGCAAATTAAGTAATCTTAATGTGTTGCTTACGTGACTTCTACTTTTTGACATAAATTTAGCAATCTTATCCTGATCGTATCCGAATTCGTCATTTAATCTCTTATAACCCCTGGCTTCTTCTATAATATTTAAATCCTCACGCTGAATGTTTTCTACAATTGCAATCTCTAGCGTTTCACTATCATTTAATTCAAGAATAATAATTGGAACCTCGTGCAAACCGGCTTTTTGCGCGGCTAACCATCTTCTTTCACCAGCTACTATTTCAAACGGTTCGGAAGAAAAAGTATTTTTTCTTACTGCTATAGGTTGGATTATTCCATTTTTTTTTATAGACTGAGATAGTTCTTCAATTTTATTTTCATCAAATATTGTTCTTGGTTGATACTTATTTCTTACTAATTCTCCAATTAAAGCCTTTTTAGCATTACTATCAATTTTACCTTTGTTTTCGGGCCTTTTTTGATCACCAAACAGAGCTGAAAGTCCTTTTCCGAGTCCTTTTGGTTTTTTTGAACTCATGCTGCGCTTCCAATTTTATTTGTTTGACTTATAAATTCTTCAGCTAGTTTAAAGTATGCCTTACTCCCACTGCATGTCTTATCATATGTTACACATGGTTGTCCGTGTGATGGCGCTTCCGAGAGCCTTACATTTCTAGGTATTACCGATTGATAAACTTTTTCTTTAAAATAATTTCGTGCTTCCTTATCAACTTGAGATGACAATTTATTTCTTTTATCAAACATGGTTAACAAAATACCCCTAACATTTAATGAGGGGTTGAGGTTAATTTTAATTCTATCTATTGTTTTAACTAATTGTGTAATTCCCTCTAACGCAAAGAATTCAGTTTGTAATGGCACTAATATTTCATTAGCTGTCACTAAAGCCATTATTGTTAATAAACTTAATGAAGGCGGACAATCAATAAAAATATTATCATATTGATTTATAATTTCGGAATTATTATTTAAAATTTGTTTTAGAATGAATGCTCGGTTTTCATCGTTAGCTGTTTCAACTTCGAGGCCTGAAAGATTTACGTTGGATCCAAATATATCTAGATTTGATATATTAGTTTTTTGTAATCCTTCTCTTAAATTAATTTTTTTTATAAGAAGATTATAAATATTTTTATCATCATCATTATTTGACTTACCAAAACCTGTTGTAGCGTTTCCCTGTGGATCCAGATCTATAACAAGATTATTTTGACCCAAAATGGACAGAGAAGCAGCCAAATTAATAACTGTTGTAGTTTTGCCTACTCCACCTTTTTGATTTATAACTGCTACGATGTTTGGTTTCACAAAATTTATCCCGCATTAAGAATTATTATTTTAGAATCTTTATCCGTAATGCTTTTCTCTAATCTATACTTATAATTTTTAATCTGGGAAGCTTTATTTATCTCTTCTTGTGCATTTCTTCCTTTCATGATGATCATTTTATGTCTTTTAATACAGTTTTCACGTGAAATATTCAATATTTGGGGTAATTTCTTAAAGGCTCTACAAACTATAAAATTAGAATCAATTTTAAGAGAATTTATATCGCTACAGACTACTTCGGACTTTAATCCCAACATTTTTATAAGACTGCGTAAAAAATCTGATTTTAAGGGAGATTTTTCATATAATTTCACATGAAAATTGTAATTTTCATAAAATATTGATAAGACTATGCCTGGAAATCCTCCTCCAGACCCAAAATCCGCTATACTATTGCATTCTTCCTGATTTATAAATTTGGTTAATTGTGCACTATCAAGGATATGCCTGTCCCAAATATTTTTTTCTGTATTTTTGGAGATTAAATTACAATTTTTGTTAAAATTAAGCAAATATTTAACAAAATTATCTAGTTTGGTGATCTGATTTATACTAAAATTTAGGTCTTTTTGAAGAATCCGTTTAACATTTGGCTCTGTTTTCAAGCTGAGACCTTATTTTTTTTTGATTTAATGTAACCTAAGAGGATTATAGCTGCGGCTGGGGTTACACCATCTATCCTTAATGCCTGACCTAAAGTTTTAGGCTTTATAAGTTTTAATTTTGATTTAACTTCATTAGATAATCCGCTAAAGATATCATAATCGATCATTTCAGGAATCTTTATTCCTTCGTCTTTTTTGAAAGCTGCTATATCATGAGATTGCCTTTTTAGATAACCGGAGTAATGAGCATCAATTTCAACTTGATCATCTAGGTCAGAACCAAAAGCAGGTAATGTAGGCCATATCTGCCTTATTTTTGCCATATTTAGATTTCGCTGAGCCATTAATTGTATTCCTGATCTTTTAACACCATCTTGTGCAACTTTGACATCATGCTTACTTGCCTCGTTAGGAGATATTAAATTAGATTTCAGATGGTCTAATATTTGTACTAATTTTTTTTGCTTGTCTAAAAATATTTTCGTTCGATTCACATTTACACAATTAATTTTTATACCAGATGGCGTTAACCTTTGATCTGCATTATCAGCTCTCAATGATAGCCTATATTCTGCTCTTGAGGTAAACATACGATATGGTTCTGAAACTCCTTTTGTAATTAAGTCATCAATCATCACTCCAATATAAGACTCAGATCTATCTAATACAAATTCTTCTTTTTTAAAAATTTTTAGAGCTGCATTAATTCCAGCAATTAACCCTTGAGCTGCAGCTTCTTCATAACCAGTTGTTCCATTAATTTGTCCGGCTAAAAATAATGATTTGATTTTTTTAGTCTCTAAAGTGGCATTTAATTCCCTTGGATCTACATAATCATACTCTATTGCATATCCAGCTCTTTTCATCTTAACTGCTTCTAAACCCTTTATTTTAGCCAGTATCTTGAGCTGAATCTCCTCTGGAAGTGATGTTGATATACCATTTGGGTAAATAGTGTTGTCCTTTAATCCTTCTGGTTCTAAGAATATCTGATGCTTTTGTTTCTCTTTGAATTTGACTATTTTATCTTCTATAGAAGGGCAATATCTTGGACCAATACCTTTTATGTTCCCCGAGTACATTGCGCTTCTTTTAATATTTTCACTAATAATTTTATGCACCTCATCATTGGTATGTGTCATACCACATGACACCTGTTTGTTTTCAAGCTTAGTTGATAAGAAAGAAAAAAAATAAGGATCTGCATCGGCGGGCTGCATTTCTAAACCATCATAATTAATTGTCGACCCATCCAATCTCGGAGGAGTACCAGTTTTGAGTCTACCTATTTGCATTTTAAATTTAGCAAGCTGTTCACTTAAACCAGTGGAAGGTTTTTCATCATATCTACCTGCAGGGATTTGTGTTTCACCTATATGTATTAATCCGTTTAAAAAAGTTCCAGTTGTCAAGATAAGTTCCTTGCATCTAATCTCCTTCCC
>MDTB01065694.1_pt1 | contig 29407 bp, 19 predicted proteins | sample 811161 | NCBI WGS metagenome assembly MDTB01 (sample SAMN05326650, study PRJNA326480) | marine metagenome | isolation source: seawater | place: Mediterranean Sea | collected 2009
CAATGTTGATGAATTCTAACTTTTCGCAAGCAAAGTGATTTTCGTTTGCGCGATTAGCCCCTTGAGGGTAAGCTCTGCCACTGCCTGATACGCCAGAAGTGGTTGATTGGCCGACCCGATAATATTAAAAATGGGGGTTGCCCCCAAAGAATCAATGTCATGCCTTCGTTGGAAGATTGCGATTTGATGGAGACCCCCAACCTACTGGGCTTCGGGAATGCGGCTCATGCGCCACGGACGGTTAGGCAGTAATCCTAAAACCCGCTCTTCTTGGAGCGGGTTTTTCTTTACTCGAGCACAACACCGCTAGCGGACAGGGAATCCGCCCGATTGAAACCGGCGGCGCTGCTGATGAAGCTCCCATCGACTGGAGGCGCGGCCTAAAACCTCATTTTTTATCGAGAGAGCACTCCATTTCAGCGCTTCTTCCCGATTTTTCCGGGCAAAATAAATCTCGCCCATAGTATCAAGGTAGGCTGCCGATTGAGGTTTCATCTCTAACGCCTTGATTAAATAGGCCTCAGCTTCATCCAAGCAACGATTAGCACGGGATGCTAACCACGCGAAATTGTTATAAGCATTATCATCCTTCGGAAACTTCCTAATCACTTCGCGGGCATAGTCTGCAGATTGAGCGAAGAGCTGGTCATGCAACTCATTTAATCCAACTTCCCTGAGGACTGGAAAGAGTTCATTGGCGAGATAGCCGTCTCTAGGAAGAATGCGGTGGGCTTCCGAAAATGCTGCGACCGCCCGACCAATATCACCCTTCTCCATTGCGACCGCACCTTGAGCCACCAAAACCTGAAACCGATCTCTCATCAGAAAAATCCCACCGGTCACTCCTCCGTAACTAGAAATCACAGCCGCCACTTCTCGGTAAGCCAATGCTTCTTTCCAATTTCGAAGAGTCGCAGCGCCAGCCGAGAGGCCTTCAATAACGTCATCAATACCACTATAATCTCCAGGAAGAGGAACGACTTCACTCCTCAGCAGCGCCGCTCGCAGACTTTGATGACTCTCGCCTATGAATCCAACCTGAAGTTGTTGGCCAGCGATTGTCTCAAGTTCCTTCACTGTTCCAGAAGAAAGAACTCGCGCACGTTCGATCATTTCCTTCCATTCCTTCTTACCTGCTAATTTGAAAGCCAAGCCCTTCTGCCACATGAAAATGGAGCTGACAGACTCAGCTTGGAATTCGACCTTTTCGAGATAATCGATCGCATCTTTAATTCTTCCTCCATCAAGCGCGATAAGGTAGCGAAGAAAATTGCTGTCAAATCCAAGATTCGCCTGTTCCTCACAAATACGAAGCAACTCGCTTTCTCGATTACGGTATTGAAGAATCTGAAATAATTTCTTCAGACCATCCAAAGCTTCTTCGGATTTCAGAACACTAATAACAACACTTTCAAAAACTTCGTTATACCTCTCAGGGGAAACTAGCAAATGACGATTGGAAAACGAACACGTCATCGCCAGCCGTTCGTCCATAGATATTTTTGGCATTATTTCCCCAAGAAGATTGAAAACCCAAATATGCTCTTCATCACTATAAAGCATCTCACCTAAAAAGACCGAGGCGGTCGCATCATGCCCCTCGATTTCCCGCGCAACAGCAGTCACGACCGAAAGAGGCGCTGAGAAATACATTTCACGAGCTAAGGCTGAATGACTAATTTCAGGCTTTCCTCTAGCAGCGTTGAACACAGCTAAAGCTACATTCCTTGCGTCACTAACCCGGCCGCGCCCCTCTAGAAACTCAACTGCCGAAATCATTCGATCGGTCTCAATTCCGCGCCCCTCATTTTGCAACTCCTCTGCGACTTTTAAAGAAAGCGAAGCAAGCCAGCTGTCCATCTCTGAGGCATCCGGCACCCCAATGAGGTTTTGGGCATTGATATACTCCTCTTGCATCAAATAATAACTGATCTTGGCTGCCAAATATCCATTACCTAGACGTTCAACAACCTCCTTACCTCGCCCCATACGGAACAAATTCATTCGAGCCTCGCGCTCCTCGCTTTCCTGATTACTGAGATAAAGAAGAGACTCGTAGGCCTTTGTCTTAACCTCAGTATCCCCTTTATAATCAGCGAGAGTCCACTTGATATAATTTTGCACCGGTAGCCCGAGCTTCCCGATTTCAAGGAGGTATTCAAAGTAAGGTTCGAAATCACCCTCTACCAAAGCCGCAATCACCTCGGCAGAACGATCGCCCAACCGAGCCGCTTCAACCCGAAGCAACTTCGCATCTCCCTTTACACGGAGATATCCTAAATAACGCTGATAGTTTTCCGCTAAATCTCCCTTCCTTAGTCGCTCTAATTCCTGGTCCAGCCCCCCTGTCACATCAAGAAGATGGCCGAGGCGAATAATATGATCGTACTTATCACTCAGGCCCAAAATCTCCTTAGCCTCCTCAAATTTTCCATCATTTAAATACCCCCGGACTATTCGAGGCATATATTGAGCGATCATGGCCTCCATTCGGGTAATCACCCGGTCACTCTTCTCGACCCGACGGAGTCTTAAAATAAAGTCGAACTCCTCAAGAGAACGCAATTGCTCCAAAACAGCAACCCGACCACGCGGCGAAGACTCCAAATACTTGTCTATCAAGATGACAACTTTTTCAGAAGTTTCCGGCGTGATTCCGAGAAGAAGCTTCTGAGTCAACACGGATGCTCGGGCCGCGATTTCTGGGTCTTCGTTTTTAGAAAGCTCTTGCAGTAAAGAAAGCGCGTCTTCCCCAGTCTCCCAAATCTCGCTCATCGCCTCCACGCGAACTCCGTAGTCTTGTGACCCGAGTGCCTCGCTCCACTTTTTTTTCTGATCGGGAGTGATCCCCGCAGCAGACGCGGAAAGGCCTAGCGCAAAAAGCGAGCCCAGAAGAAGCATAACCTTACTCATATCTCTTAGATGTTATAAAGGTGCTATTTTTTCTCAACCACGCAAGAAATCATCCGAGAAGTTCAATCACCAACGAAGACGACACTACCCGCGACCACGAATCAGTCGAATCAGTAAAAAAACCACCAGAATTCCAACCAGAATTCCGGACAACATTAAGGAATAGGTTGAAACGGGAAAAACCTCATCAAAAACTCCAAACTCCAACAATTTAGCCTCATATTCGGGGGCAATAAACCTTCCAAAAATAAAAAAAATACCGGCGGATGCTAAAAGACCCCAAGTAACTGACATTTGACGCTTTTTCATTTTCCAATACAGAAATTACCAAAAATCTCACCTAAAATCTCTTCAGTATCAACGATACCGGCAATTTCACCAATTGCGGTGAGAGCTTCCCTTAAATCGAGGGCCGTCAATTCGGGCTCATCACCCGCCCGCAGAGAGGTAATCGCCCTGGTTAACGAAGATTGAGCGCGTGTCAAGCAAGCCTGATGTCTTGCATTCACCGCAACAGAATGATCTCCCCATTGGGCTTCATCAAGCGATAATAGTTTAGAAATCGCACTCTCTAGATCTTCAAACCCAGAACCGGATTCACAAGAAATCCTTAAACCTTTCACGCCAGCCCAGCTAACATCCTCGAGATCTGACTTATTTAGGATATCGAGCCTTCGGGCTCCATCTGGAATACTGACCTCAGCTGAATCAACAAAAGATTCACTAAGATCCCAGATCACCAAAACCAAATCAGCCCGTGCCAACTGACCATGCGTCATGGCAATTCCCTCTTGTTCGATTTCGTCGCTAGATTCCCTAACTCCCGCTGTGTCGATCAATCGAAGCGGAATACCCCGTAAATTCACTACTTCCTCAATCGTATCTCGAGTCGTGCCTTCTTTGGAACTCACAATCGCACGTTGATATCCCAACAAACGATTCAGTAAGCTAGATTTACCAACATTCGGTTTGCCAAAAATCACCGTCCGAACGCCCTCTCGCAAAATCCGTCCCTGATCAGCGGTTGACAGCAAACCAGCAATCGAAGCTGATTGTTCTGACAGCGTTTTGCAAAGCGCCGCTCCAACTTCCGGGTCGATGTCCTCTTCAGGAAAATCAATAAAGGCCTCCAAATGGGCTGTCGCACCAAGCAACTTTGCGCGGATATTCTCACAAGTTCTCCCCAGACGACCATCTAATTGTTCATTTGCCGAACGCAAAGCCAACGAAGTCTGGGCCGAAATCAGATCCATGACTGCCTCAGCCTGGGTCAAATCCATCCGCCCGTTCATAAATGCCCTCTGAGTAAACTCGCCCGGTCCAGCTGGGATCGCTCCTGCCTCCACAAACCTTTCCAAGACACGCCGCGTTACCATGACTCCCCCGTGCCCTGTGAACTCAACAACATCCTCACCCGTGTAACTCCCCGGCCCCTCAAATGTGATTAGTAAGCCCTCATCAATGACCCTACCTGTATCATCCTGAATCGAACGTAAACCTACTCTTCTTGGCTTGGGCAAAACTTCACCCCTCACCACCGAAATTGCGATTTTAAACGCGCGAGCGCCAGACAGTCGGATCACCGAGACCGCACCCATTCCGGGAGGGCTTGCAATAGCGACAATCGTTTCAGACATCAGAATCAGACCAAAAGAACCTTATCCAATTCTTCAAGACACCGTTTGTTTTGCTCCGGTGTTCCGATCGAAATCCGAACCCACTCGGGCAGCTTGTAGCCACGCATAGCCCGAACTATTACACCTTTCTTCAGAAGCTCAGCGAAGACACGATCTCCATCACCCACATTCACAAGCACAAAATTTGCATGACTTGGGACAAATTCCCAGCCCCGCTCCGCAAAAGAAGACTCAAAATAACTTCGGCCAGTTGCATTATTACTCACCGTCGCAAAAATGTGTTCTTTATCCTGAATTGAAGCAAGAGCTGCAGCCTGAGCAATAGCATTAGCATTGAACGGTTGGCGTGATCGGTTGAGCAAGCCAGCCACTTCTGAATTTGTTATTCCGTAACCAATCCTCAAAGCCGACAGCCCCTGCGCCTTTGAAAAAGTTCTCATCACACAGACGTTACGACCTTCTTTGACGTAGCGAATGACATCTGGAGCCTCTTCGAGAAACTCGTGATAAGCTTCATCAAAAACCGCGATAACGTGGTTGGGCAAACCAGCCATAAAACGATCAATCTCCTCCTGACCCACCAAGGTGCCAGTGGGATTATTGGGATTGGCAATAAAGACGAGGCGCGTCTCCGGCGTAATTGCACCCAACATTGCATCCAGATCGTGAACAAACCCAGGATCAGGAACCTCGATGTAATCAGCCCCGAAAAGCGTCGCCATTAACTTGTAAACTACAAAGGCGTGCTCTGCGGCGATCAGCCCAGCACCTGGTTTCAAAAAGGAATGGCACAGCAACTCGATGATTTCATTAGAACCATTGCCAAGAACGACATTCTCAAAAGCAACCCCATGTTTCTCCGCAAGCGCGGTTCGCAAGCGGTATCCTCCGCCATCAGGATAGATATGGGCATTCTCAATCGCCTCAGCCATCGCAAGCTTTGCTTTCGGTGAAGGTCCAAGGGGATTCTCGTTACTGGCAAGCTTTACGATTTCATCCGGTCCCAAGCCTAGCTCGCGCGCCGTCTCTTCGATCGGCTTCCCCGGCTCGTAAGGGACCAAATCGCATACCCACTGATTGCCGTAACCCGTAATGCTCATGGCGCGAAACTAACGGACTTCCTCTTCACCGCAAGCCCGATTGAAAACAAGCCGAATTAAGCCTTCAGCCCCGTATAAATTGAAGCAATCCCGCCGCTCAGAGACCGGCACTCGCAATCCTGGAATTCAGCATTCTTAAAGAGTTCTATCATCTTTTCACCATAGGGAAACTCCCCAATTGAACCTGCGAGATATTGATAGGCGCCTCCTTGACCAGTAAGCAACCCAGCTACCTTCGGAAGAATTCTGTTTAGATATAGCCCATAGGGTTTCCTAAGAAATCCGCTCGGTTGCGAGAAATCGAGAACTAACAAGTGCCCGCCAGGCTTAATCACACGTCCCATTTCTCGAAGAGCCTTCTGCCAATCTTCCATATTGCGAAGACCAAAAGCTGCGGTCACGACATCAAAAGTGTTGTCCTCAAACGAGAGATTCATCGCATCCTCCACTTTGGTCTCTTTCACCCCTCCTTCGGTCGCATGAGCCAGCATTTCAGGACAAAAGTCCGACCCCAGAACTTTGGCCTCGGGACACCTTTTCTGAATCTCAAGGGCAAGGTCTCCAGTTCCTGTCGCAACATCGAGCACGTGTTCCGGGTTCCAGCGACTCACGATCCGCCCCACCTTCCTCCGCCAAAGGATATCAGTCCCCATACTAAGAACATGATTAGTAACGACGTAGCGGTCTGCGATCTTGGCAAACGCTCCTTTAACGAATTTAGGGTCTTGTCCGCTCATAAATGATCTTCGGCCGATGGCTCCGGGAGAATATCCACGTAAATCCCAGGATCGCTACCTGGAATCTCAATTGCACCAACCGTCTTGGCATAAAATTCCTTGGGGCCCACCCCGCCAATAAAGGCATAGGCGTAGCCTGCTTCTCGTTGGGCTTCGAGAGCTTTGAACAACAAGGCCTTTCCTAGCCCAAGTCCCCGTGCTGACTCAGCCACTCCTGTTGGTCCAAAATATCCCTTCGCCGTTGTTTCATAACAAGAAAATCCAAGGATCTCGTTACCCTTAGTCGCTATAAAACAAGCCACCGGCTGCCGAGAAAAAGCGACCTGTACTTCACTCACCCACTTCGGCGAGAAGTGACCCCGCACAAATTCCTGAACAAGATGAAGCTCGTAAGCACCTGGCCGACGCAAAACCACACCATTTCCCATGACCTTTGTATAGAGGCCCTGACTTTCCGGCAAATCATAGAGCCGCACCAACATATCAATCATCTCGTTGAAAGGATCACATTCATCAGCCTGAAAATCCATCTGCAAATTTTACCGATGAACAAATCAATCGACCGAGTTAAAGTAGTTAGCTTAGAAGCTGCGTCTCAGCCAAAAGACGGTAAGTTCCATCGTTCTCCATGAGTTCGGAATGACTCCCATCTTCGACGAACTTTCCGTCCTTCAAGACCAAAATCTTGTCTGCACTCTTCACGGTTCCAAGGCGATGGGCGATAATGAGACTGGTCCGTCCCCTCATCAACTCGTTCAGAGCTTCCTGCACGAGGCGTTCGCTTTCAGAATCCAGAGCGCTCGTAGCTTCATCAAGCAAGAGAATTTTAGGATCAGCTAGAACGGCGCGAGCGATCGCGATACGTTGACGTTGACCTCCGCTCAGTTTCACACCCCGGGGGCCCACGACGGCGTCGTAACCCTCGGGAAATTCATCGATAAAGCTGTGGGCGTTGGCTTTCTGAGCAGCCTCCATGATTTCTTCTTCGCTTGCCCCGGGACGTCCATACTCAATATTTTCGCGAATTGTCCCACCAAACAACAGGACCTCTTGGGGCACCACAGCCATAGCCGCACGACGCGTCGCAACTGGAATCTCCCCAGAATTCTTCCCATCAAACAAAAGGCTACCTTGATCCCCTTCGTAAAACCCAAGCAGGAGCGAGAAAACGGTCGACTTTCCAGCTCCGCTGGGGCCGACAATCGCAATCCGCTCACCCGCATTCACCTCGAAATTAACCCCATTCAAAACCTGAGTTTCCTTTCTAGAAGGATAAGCAAACACAAGATCTTTAGCTGAAATAGCGCCAGTCAAAGTTTCTCCACTTTCTCCGCGATGATCTTCAATATCGTGATTAAGAATTTCTCGAATTCGTTCAGTTGCCCCCTGAGTTTTCTGAAGCTGGCTCATGATGTCCGGAAGGGACCCCAAAGAAGCGCCCACAAAAATGCTAAAAAGAATGAAGTGCGTAAATTCTTCACTAGTAATCTGCCCCTCGGACATCATGCCGGCTCCAAACCAAACAACTACCGAAATGGTTCCAAAAAGAATGAAAATGATAAAACTTACAAACATCGCTCGAGCCTTCGACCCCCTGATCACCGTTCCAAGGAAAAGATCTAAAGCACTTCGATACCTATTCTCTTCGAACTCCTCGTTTGAATACGCTTTGACGTCGGCAATACCTTGCACAGCTTCTTCTGCCACAATATTACTCTGCGCCAATTGATCCTGCGCATCCTTAGACCACTTACGGATTTTTCTGCCCACAATCGCAACGACGATTACGACTATCGGAATCATCGCCAACATGAAAAGTGAGAGCTTTACCGAAGCAATGAAGATAAAAATTAAACCTCCAAAAAAAGTGACTGATTGGCGAACCATCTGCGGAACCGTCGTAATCAGAGTCTCCTGCAAAATTGCAAGGTCAGCGGAGAAACGAGATCCCACCTCTCCGGTACGTCGCTCCATAAACCAAGGCATCGGCAATCGCACCAGCCTAGCAAAAACATCCTGACGCAAATCGCAGAGTGCGCTTTCGCCAGCTTTAATAAAACCACGAACCCGCCAATAAGCAACAAACGCTTGGATGCACAAGATAACGAGCAGGGTCGACACAACCTTGTCGATCTTTTCGCTCACCACAGAAGGATCAGCCCCCTCTTGCATCGCCACCTGCGGAGACCCAATCAAACTTCCCAAAAAATATGGAAAAGCGAGCGAGAGTCCCCCTGTTATAAATAGAGCAACCACCGAAGGAATAAAGATCTTACGATACTTCCCTAAATAACTATAAAGACCAAAAGTCTTCTTCCAATCAATGCGGCGAGATTTCTTTTCCGTTTCGGGCACGCTGCAGTCAAGCGGTGACTCACCCTGCCGTCAAATCAGGAGAGCCACCAAATCGGAGTAAATTTTGGGAACCTGACGATTTACAAAGGATCAAAAATACGATTTTCGGTTAGTAAAAGGCTTCTCACCTGACCAAGCTGGCAAGGAAATGGCTAGAAAAGCTCTTTTGTTTCTTGGCTTAAACGCTATTGGATTGGTCCTGTTCTCTTTCACCATCAATAGATCGAACGCACAAAGCTTGGATAATTCGAACAAAGACTACCACGACGGAGTAAAACGTTTTGCGGCGGTAAAGAAAAAGGTTACGCCGCACCTCAAAAAGGTTTTCGAAAAAAGGGAGCTTCAATGGGGATCCCCCATTTTTATTCGTGTCTTTAAAAAGGAACGGCAGCTTGAGCTGTGGGTGAAACAAAGAGAATCATTCGTCCTTTTAAACAGCTATTTCATCGCTGGGACCTCCGGCGAACTTGGACCGAAGCTTCGCCAAGGAGATGGCCAAATCCCAGAAGGATTTTACTTTGTCACTCCACGCCAAATGAATCGACAAAGTAATTTTCACCTTTCTTTCAATATCGGATACCCAAATCAATATGATCGGGCCTACAACCGGACCGGAAACCTAATCATGGTCCATGGCTCAAACGTCTCGGCAGGGTGCATGGCGATGACTAACGACAAAATTGAACAAATCTACACCCTTGCTGATGCCGCTTTTAAAGGTGGGCAAAGATTTTTCCGAATCCATATCTTCCCATTCAAAATGACCGATACAGCCATGCAACAAAGCTCCGACAATAGCTGGCACCCCTTTTGGAAGAACCTCAAAATTGGATACAGGATTTTTGAGGACACGAAATTGCCGCCAAACGTTACAGCCAAAGATAAAACATATCATTTCGAGAATCAGGATTGAGACTGGCAATCGAAGCCATCCGTCATACGATTTGGAAAGTTTTTTCCAAACATGAAATCAGTCGTATTCTTTATTGGACTTGTGTCCGCATGCTTTTGCCACCCCATTGAGTTTCACGATGATCCATTCCGTCAGTTGGAGGAAGTATGGCCAACTCCTACGGAATCAAGGATAGCCTCTGGAGCGCCTGGCCCCAAATACTGGCAACAACGAGCCGATTACAATCTAAAGGTCAGGCTGACTGAAAAAAAGAATCTCCTCACCGGTAACGGACGGATTGTCTATCACAATCAGTCTCCTCACACCCTGAAGTATATCTGGATGCAGCTAGACCGGAACAAATTCACTCCAGGATCCATGGGCCACCAAACAAGCGAAGCCCCCCGCTTAGGTAAGATGCAATACGATTCATTTGAAGCTTTGCTCCTCCGGGAGACCTTCGATGGAGGATTCAAGATCACCAAGTTAACAGACGATAGTGGTATCCAACTTGAGCACCGGGTTGTAGACACCATGATGAGGGTTGATCTGCCCGAGCCTCTCAAGCCCGGACAGAAATTTATCTACCGTATTGATTGGCACTACACCATCACCGATTCCCGCACTAGCGGGGGACGCAGCAATATGGAAAAATTCGAGAAGGGTGGTAAAATTTTCGAAATAGCTCAGTGGTATCCTCGTGTTTGTGCCTATACCGATGTTCGGGGATGGCAAAATAAAGCCTTTCTTGGGCGGGGTGAATTCGCACTCGAGTTTGGAAACTATCAGGTTCAAATCACTGCTCCAGATAACCATGTTGTCGCATCGACTGGCGAACTTAAAAATGGAGACCAAGTTTTAAAACCAGTTTGGCAGAAACGTCTCAAAAATGCTGAATCCGTCAAATCCCCGATGTTTATCGTCACCCCCGAGGAAGCGGCTAAAAACGAAGAATCAAAATCCAGGGGAACTAAAACGTGGATTTTCGAGGCTAAGAACGTGCGAGATTTCGCATGGGCTTCCTCTAAAAAATTTATCTGGGATGCCGTTCAGCACAAGTTAACCACCAGCAAAAAACCAGTTTGGGCAATGTCCTACTATCCCAATGAGGCAGAGCCGCTTTGGAGCACCTATTCGACCCACTCTATTATTCATACTCTGAATTTTTATTCGAAATACACCTTCGACTACCCTTACCCAGTTGCGATTTCCGTTAACGGTCCGGTTTATGGAATGGAGTATCCCATGATCTGCTTCAATGGTCCTCGGCCCGAAAAAGATGGCACTTATTCAGAAGGCACTAAAAACGGTCTCATTTCAGTCGTAATTCACGAAGTAGGTCACAACTGGTTTCCCATGATCGTTAATTCGGATGAGCGCCAGTGGAGCTGGATGGACGAAGGTCTTAATTCTTTTATTCAAATGCTCGCTGAACAGGAATGGAGACACAATTACCCTTCAAGCCCGACCCCGCGCAAAATCATCCGCTACATGACTAGCGGCAACCAGAGGCCAATTATGACCAATTCTGAATCTATCCTCCAGTTTGGGCCAAACGCATACACCAAACCAGCCACCGGCCTCTCCATTCTCCGTGAAACTATCCTTGGCCGCGAGATCTTTGATGATGCTTTCAAGGAATTTAGCACACGCTGGATGTTCAAAAGCCCTGAACCAGCCGACTTCTTCCGGACGATGGAAGATGCCGCTGGAGTCGACCTCGATTGGTTTTGGCGCTCTTGGTTTTATACTACGAAACATGTGGATATTAGTGTTACAGGATTCACCCGCCACACGCTTGACCTCCAAGATCCAGACAAAAAAATGGACGAAAAAGAGAAGGAGAAAGAGGAAAGTGATAAAAAGAATATTGTCGCCGAGCGCAACCGTAACATTCCAAAATACGTAAACGAAAACAAAGGTCTAAAGGATTTCTATGATAAAAAGAAGAAACCGAAGGTTTCAGAAAATGATCGTGAAAAATACAAAAAGATGCTGGCAGATCTGAAGCCACAAGAAAAGAGACTTCTGAAAACAAACAAGCATCTTACGGTCGTAAGTTTTGAGAATAAGGGTGGAGCGATCATGCCAATCCTAGTTCAACTCCACTTAAAAAACGGAAAGAAAGAGTCTCACAAAATCCCAGCCGAAATTTGGAAGAAAAATCACGACTCTGTCAGCAAGCTATTCGTCACTCGGCATCCCGTGGAAAGGGTTCTAATCGACCCAAGCGAGCAAACTGCAGACGCTGACCAAGGAAACAACGCTTGGCCGCCCCTAATCAAGGAGGAGCTCTTCACGCTGGAGAGAAAGAACAAAGACTTCAACAATGACATGAAACGCGCCCAAGAAAAAAAGGCCGCGGAGGACAAAAAAAAGGCAGCGGAGAAAAAGAAAAAAGAAGCCGCTAAAAAAGCCGAGGACGAAAAATCAAAACCTGCAACAAAGGCTAAGGTTGGCAAAGACGGCAAGGCTAACAAAAAAGCTGCTCCTGCTGAATGATTGCTATCATAAAGGCAAAACTTGAAACTAATCGAAACTAAGCCTGATCGCTTCGCACACTGCCGGAAACAGTTGTTTCTTACGGGAGACAACCCCAGGGGCCGAAAATTCATTCACTCCACTACGTGCGAAAGGAAGTTTACAAAGCAACTCTTCCCGCCCCACCGCAAGCAAAACACTGTCGTGTCGGCGAATGTCGGTTACCAAGATCGCACAAAGTTCGTAACGGTGTTCGTGACGTAATCTTCCAAGTTCCTCGACAAGTTCTTCCTTACGTTTGGAAAGCCCTTTGAAGCTTGTTTCCTCTACCTGCGATAGACTGAGAAATACTCCATCTTCGTTGAATTCTTTGCGATCAGTCCCCACGATTGCCTGCGCATCTGCATGAAGGAGCAAGGAACCAGAGGCAAAAAAGGCTTCGGCAAATTCGTCTGGATCTACTCCGGCAAGCCCTGAGAGCCAAAGAAGCATGTCACTGTCAACCTCCGTCGTTGTAGGAGAGGTCAGGTTAAGGGTATCCGAAACCAAACCTGCGCAAAGACAGAGAGCCACAGCAGCTTCAGGCTGCAGACCTTTTTCCCGAAATCTTCTTGCCACAATCGTAGAAGAACTGCCAACCGGTTCATTGATAAACCGAACGGGGTCTCGAGTAACAAGATCACCGGAGAGCCGGTGGTGATCAAGAATCTCAACAACCTTTGCTTCTTCAACCCCTTTAACGGCCTGCGAAAACTCGTTGTGGTCAACCAACGAAAGTAAGGTCCTCGGAGGATCTACCAGATCCGATTTTGAAAACACACCCATCAACCTGCGGGTAGCAACTTCAACAACCGGAAAAAGATCCTGTGGAGACGAGGCGACCTTTCGACTAAACCGGCTCACTACTTCATTCGATGCCAGCGCCATAAAATCATCGCTAATGATGTTTCTTACCTTTCTAGCGCAAAGAGCTAGCTTAACGGTCGTTGCAGTATCGTGGGGGCTACACAGAATGATAACCCCCTTTTCCTTGGCTTGGCATATAATCTCTTCATCCGGCTTGTAACCACCGGTTACAAGCAAGGCCCTCGCACCATAATCCAGGGCTTGCTTATGCACGAAGGGACGATCACCACAAATCACGAGATATTTACTAACCACCCCCTCTTCTCTTGCAGCCTCAAGCCGACGACCAATCGTATCCTGACTGGAAGCCCCCACCATCATGATCAAGCCCTCCTCGTCAGAAGGTGGTTTGGCCCCGCAATAATCGGAAGCCCCCAAAGTAGCTCCAATATTTTCAAGACTAGCATGAAGGAGTTTCACATTCCGACCATCCGTGGCCGGAGGTAAGAGAAGCTGCAATAAGTCAAGAAAATGCAAAAGCCCCCTCACTTCCCCTCCATTGTTCAAGACCGGCACCGCTCGAATCCCATGATCCACCATTAGCCGATAGGCCATAAGAAAGGTATCGTCCTGCCTTACAGCAACCACCGTTTTACGACAAATCGACCCAGCTGTTGGACGGACATCATCCACCAACACCGGAGGTTCAAGTCCTGCCTGTTCAAGAACGATTTTGACCCTCGGGGGAACTTCGCCACAGCGAGCCGCGACCGCGTCTAAATCGCCGGTCGCACGCAAATAAGACGCATGCCCAATCGCAGCACAAATAGCATCTGCGTCAGGGTTTCGATGTCCCATTACAAACCAAGACTGCTTCATAATTCGCTCAATAGCCACGCCAAGCGGTCAGTCCAAGAGTCATAAATACAAGGCCAAGAGCTAACCCTCCAAGGGCAAGTCCACGCCAACGGGTATCAGAAGCCGTAACCCAATTCACCCAGTCTCTAAAGAGGTAGGGCATCCCCACAAAATACAGTCCTTTGATAATCATGAGATAGCAGACTGCGGGCATCAAAAAATGTAGCGGAGCTTCCTCAAAATCTGAAGCATACAAAAGAGGGGCCGAAGCCATGAGAAGACAGAGACCTAGGCCACGCACGAAGAGAAACTCACGAACATAAATAATCATCCCGATACAGAACAACGGAACTCCAATCATCAGATATGTTTTAACCTTATTAAACTCTCCGAGATCCATGCTAAGCGTTGAAAAAACCCCCTTGTCAGGCGGGGCAACTAATAACCAAAACCAAACCATTCCAAAACCCATAAAATAGGTTCCTAGATCAGCATTACGTGGCAACTTTTGGGCAATCTTTTTTGAGGTATCCGCTTTCAAAAATATGAAACCGTAAACTGCGACCAAAATAATCCCCAGAACCAAACCGGCTGTTCCGAGCGAGATTTCTTGGTAAGGGTGAGGACCTTCTTTCATGAGCCGCAAAACTAGGTTCCCCTACCCAGCGGTAAAGGCTTAAATCACCACTTCCTAATGAATCTCGGGCGTCCCATAAAGAGTGTAGCCAGTTGAATCTTCAATCCTGACATCTATCAACTGCCCGGCCATTCTTTCAGCCTTACCATCAAAAATGACAATCTTGTTCTGACTCGTTCGGCCGCTAAGGCGTTCTTTGTTAGTTTTACTCGGCCCTTCGCAGAGCACTTGTTGAACGGTCCCAATTAATTTTGCATTTTTCGTAGTCGTCAATTCCTCCTGAATTCGAAGGAGGATCTGATTACGTTCCTCCTTCACTTTATCGCTCAATTGCTCATCCATCTCGGCGGCCGGCGTATCTTTTCGTTTTGAGTAACGAAAGATAAAGCTGTTATCGAAACCAATTCGTTTCATGCACGCTACCGTCTCCTCGAAATCCTCCTCGGACTCCCCAGGGAACCCCACGATAATATCCGTGGTGATTGCGAGATCCGGTCGCGCGGCCTGCATTTTCTCGCAGATTGTAAGAAACTTCTCGTTTTTGTAGGGTCGTCGCATCTTTTTGAGGATGCGATCACTCCCGCTCTGCATCGGGAAATGAATATGTGAACAAAGCTTAGGAAGATAGGTGAACGCCTCCACCAAATCATCGCGGTAACCAATAGGATGCGGACTGGTAAACCGGATTCGTTCAAGCCCCTCAATCTCGTGCACCGCTTCCAAAAGTTGTACAAATGGAGATTTGCCATCCACCTTAGGAAACTCGGTCCGACCATAAAGATTTACGATTTGCCCTAATAGAGTGACCTCTTTTACTCCCTTACCTACGAGCTCCTTAACTTCACTAACAATATCAGAAATTGGTCTTCCTCTTTCCTTGCCACGAGTATCCGGCACAATACAAAACGAACAACGCATGTTACACCCTTGCATGATACTTACAAAGGAAGTTGCCTGTTGTCCCTCTCGAGGGACATGATCTCTGATCGTATTTTGGCTTCCCTCTTCCTCTTCCGTATCAACCATCCTCGCAGAGATAATCCGATCCTGATTAATCTTAATAATTTCATCCTCGACCCGTCCTGTGATCATTTCCCCCCCGACCTCGTCCATCCGTGCCTGCATCCGACGGTTTAAGATATTGTCCACATAGTCGAAAACACGGTGATACTTTTGCGTTCCAACAACTAAGTCAAGGTGAGGCACCCGGTCAAAAAGCTCCGATCCTCGGCTCTGTGCCATGCACCCCATGAAGCCATAGACAACATGATCTCGGCTTTCGCGATACTTCCCCATCATCCCCATTTTACCCAAAGCCTTTTGCTCCGCTTGATCGCGGACGCTACAGGTATTGATCAAGATCGCATCAGCATCCTGTTCTTTGGGGGTGAGAGTGTAACCTCGTTCGGCAAACGTCTGAGCAACCTGCTCGGAATCCCGCTCGTTCATCTGTCACCCGTAGGTTTTAATAAAGACCTTTGGCATCGAGCACATCGCTTAGCCGCCATTCTCGACTTTGCCAACCCCCAATTCAGCCGATGACTTACCGGCCCCGTTAAGTCTATTTCTAATCATCCTCTAAATTTAAAAGCGACCGACAGCCTAAGTGATGATTATTTCCTTTAGAGAAGCGCTGATTCTGGTCTCTCAAGGCCTCTAAATTAGAATCTTCACAGAAAAATCTCTCTAAATTGGAGGCCTTAAACGAATTGCCCTAGAATTTAGGTTTCCCGAATATTTAGAAACCTGTATATTCCTCAACGGTGAATCCTTACACTGACAACGAAGTCGATGCCTTCATCGAGTTCATGACCACCGAGAAAAACTCTTCTCCCAAGACACTCGAGAACTACACCCTTGCAATCCGACTGTTACAAATCTGGCTCGGTGATCAGTTTTCAAAATGGCGAGATCTCACCTCTGACCACTTTCGCGCTTATCTTTTCCAACTGCAAAAAGACGGCCTTGCTCGTAGCACAGTGCGCCTTCGCTTCGCAGCCTACCGCTCCTTTTATAAGTTCCTCGTCCATCGTCGCGGCTATCCAAACAGCCCCGTCGCCGAGGTTGAACTTCCGAAGGCTGACAAAGCTCTACCTGTGGTTCTAACCTTAACCCAAATTGAAGAACTTCTTGGACTCCCGATGAAATCGGAACTTCAAGGCCAAGCGCCAGCATGGATGCGTGAGCGTGACGCCGCCATTCTAGAGCTATTTTATTCCACCGGTCTTCGTCTCGCCGAACTCGCCTCGCTCAATGTGAATGACATCGATTCCATCAACGAATCGGTTCGAGTCATCGGAAAAGGATCCAAAGAACGATTAGTCCCCATTGGTTCACATGCCATGAAAGCGATGCAAAAATACCAAAGCGTCGCTGGGATTCACGAAGGCCCCCTATTTGTTTCTAAACTTCGAAAACGCATCTCTACTCGTTCGGTAAATTCGGTTCTTAAAAAATACTTAGGCCAATCGAGCATCCCATTCAACGTGACCCCTCATAAGTTAAGACACTCTTTCGCTACTCACCTTCTGGATCATGGAGCCGATCTCCGGTCAGTTCAATCGCTCTTAGGCCACGCCTCGCTTTCGACCACGCAAATCTATACTCATGTAACCAAGGAGCGCCTTCGCGAAGCTTATAACTCAGCTCACCCGAGAGCCAAATAGCCTAAGATTTAATCTGTAAGTAACGGATTGAGGTCGTCGATCCACTCGCTAGCGTATTCGTTTTCTGGAGCAATTCTTAAGACCTCTTGAAATGCCATCTTAGCCTCGGAAAATCGTCGCTGGCTGGCTAAGTAAAAACCAAGGCTAGAATAAGCTTCATCTTGCGCACACTGATATTTCAATCCCTCCCTTACCAAATACTCGGCCTTGGGAGCTTCTCCTTGATGAAAGGCCATATTAGCTGCCAATAAAAGCAATTCGCCTCGTGTCGTATTCTGCTCGTGGGCTAGACGATAGTATTTTTCAGCATCCCTAAATTCTCCTTTCTTCTCTTTAAGGGTAGCGAGAGTAAAAAGGAGCAATTCCCGCGACTCAGCTTCATCACACAAATCGGTAACACGAAGCAAAGTAGCTTCAGCTTGCGCAAAATTTCCAAAATCAATGAGATCAGTTGCATACAAGAGAGTCGACATAACATTCTCAACATCCTCTTGAGTGAGAATCTCTTCGTAGATCACACAGGCACTCGCGACCTGATCCGCCTCACGGGCTTCTTCGAGCACTTCGTAAAGCTCCTCAATTTCGGACATGGAAAGAAGCTACTCTTCATCCACCGTCTCGTCACGCTGGTAAATCGGCAATTGTCGATAAGGAACGGTAAAAGCAAGCGTCATCATCGCAGTTCCATAAATCTGACCAGCCTCTCGACTATACCATGAACCATCATCTTTTTGTTTTTTCAGGTATGTCTCGTACATCCAATCAGCATAAGTTTCCCAATACTTACCACCAAGCTGAAACATTGCCTGAGCATTGTAGTAGTTTCCGTAGAATTCAAACTGGGCCCCTTCCAGCGCTCGAAAGCTCTCGAGAATGTAATCGGCCGCTTTAATCGTCGATGGCTTTCCATGTTCTCCACATAGTTCCAGACAAAGAAGCCCCATTCCGGTCAGGGAATTCTTGGAATTATGAGGACTAGAATACCCAAAGTGACCATTCTTCTCCGAAAAATTTCCGTAAAGGTAAGCAACTGCGTCTGCGATAGCCTTGTCCGGCACATCAGCCCCATTGAGTTTTGCAGAGCGCAGCGCCATCAAAGCCCAACCACTGCAGGAAGTATCTGAATCCCGCGAATTGGGATGATAACGCCAGCCACCTTTATGACGTGATGACTTCTGCACCGCCTGAGCACGGAGAATTAAAGACAATGCTCGAGGGAGACTCCCATTAATTTTCTTTTGGCGATCTGGATCCACCATCCCAGAAACCTCGGATAAGAAAAGTGTGGCAATATTGTGTCCATACATTGGACCGCTACCGTATTGCCCCCCAGTGTAGAGTCCTTCCCGATTCTGTCTTCCAATCAAGAAATCAATAATCTTATTCAGAGAGTCCGCGTAAGGACCCTCCGTAGGCAGATGTCCTCGAGACAAAAAAGCCATCCCTGCGAGGGCTGGAATTCCACAGGAATTTCCATAACTCCCGGGGTAGCTTCCATCATTCAGCAACGAACGGGACAAATAATTTAGACCTCGATCGACCGATGGATCAACCTTGTCCTTCCAATTGGCGAAAACGGTTGGAGCAACTTCTTGTCCGGACGCGATTACAACGAGGATGATTCCGAGGATGAGCGAGAGAAGCTTTTTCATTTCTTTTTAGAGACTTGCTGAAAGTATTTTTGAACGAGGCCCCGGTAGTCCTCAGGGATTACTGCGCGGCGGGATCCGCTGACATCTGTCTTTAGAGTAGCTTGGATCTTTTCCCAATCCGCAGCATTGATTCCCAGCTTGGCGAGCTCAGCAGGGACACCTTGATTCGCCTGAGCCTGACGAACTCCTTCCTTGGCTTCATTACTAGGGGGAGCCACTTGATCACTAGGCTCTCCAGGTTGATTCGCCTGAGCTGGATCGCCCGGCTTACCACCTTTTTTCATGTTGGACATCGCTTCGCTCGCTGCCTGCTTCAATGCCTCGGCAGCGGCCTGAGCTTGAGCTGCCGCTTGCTGCTGTTGTCCCGATTGCGCAGAATTTGCAGCTTGCGCACTCTTCTGTAAGGCCTCAGCCATTGCATCTCCCGGAGCTGGAGCTTGATTGGGATTTTCACTTTGCTCTGCAGCCTGGGAAGCTTTTTGAGCCAACTGCTGAGAAGCACTTTGAAGTGACTGCTGAGCTTGAGCAAATTTTTGAGAAGCCTTTTGATGCTGTTGAGAAGCTTGCTGAGCCTGTCCATCTTGCTGCGCTTGCGAAGCCTGGCTTGCATTCTGAGCCCCCTGGTTTGCCATCTCACTTGCCTGACGTAGTGGATCACCCTCGACCGCTGCAACGTCATCGATTGCTTGGGCCAATTCCGCAGCTCGCTCGCTTTGCATTTCCTGCAAAGACGCTAGAGCTTCCCCGGCACGACCTTCCGCAAGATCCTGCAAGGCCTCTGCCACCCTCTCCTGACGCTCTTGCAAAGAACTTTGGGAGTCGGAAACTTCAGCACCTTTAGTAAGTTCGGAAGCTGCTGCTTGAGCGGCTTCTGCAGCAGATTGCGAATCTCCTTTCATCGCCTCCTGTAACGCGTTCTCGGCTTGGGCTAATGCTTCCGGAAGATCATTGGCACGAGCCTCCTGCATCTCACGAGCCTGACTCAACTCCTGCTGAGTTCCTTCGACAATTGCCTCCTGCTCTCGAGCTAGAGCTTGCTCAAGATCACCCGTCAAACGCTCGGACTGCAATTTCTCAAGTGCCTGAAGAGCTTCGTTGGTATTCCCCTCCGCGAGCTCCTCAAAGGCCTCCGCGAGCGCCTCTTGCTGATTTTTAAGCGACTGTTGAGACGGAGACGATTCGGCACCCTTAGCCAATTCCTCAGCAGCATTTTGGGCAGCTTCAGCGGCAGCTTTGGCATTAGCCTGACTTGCTTCACTGAAAGCTTCCTCAGCGTGTTCAACTGCCTTCGGGAGACTCTCAGCACGGGCCTCCTGTCCTTTCTGGGCGTTACTCAATTCCTCCCTCGCTCCCTCAAAAATATCCTGCTGCGCTTTCGTAAGAGCTTTTGCAACATCATCAGGATCAGCAATATTTTGCACTTCCTCAAGAGCTGCTTGAGCCTCAGCCGTATTTCCTTCCGCAAGAGCTTCCAATGCTTCTGCTAACTTCTCCTGCTTATTTTGCAATGCTTCTTGAGTAAGCGAGCCTTCAGCATTTTTAGCCAGTTCCTCAACTGCTTTTTGAGCGGCTTGCGCTGCTTGCGCGGGATTGTTCTTCTGGGCTTCCTCAGCTGCTTCGGTAGCTTCTTTAGCGGCCTTAGCCAAATCGTCGGCCCGGCCTTCATCATCACGCTTAGCTTCTGACATTTCTTGTCGGGCTTCATTAGCGGCCTTCAGTTGTTCTTCAGCCAAAGCCTTCGCAATCTCACGGGGGTTAAACATCTCTTGAATATCTTTCAAAGCATCTTGGGCTTTCTCGGCATCTCCTTGAGCTAGCGAATCAAAGGCATCCGAAAGCTTCTCTTGCTTTTCCTTCAAGGCTTCTTGAGACGGTGATTGATCAGAACTTTCTGCCAATACATCCGCAACCTTCTTTGCTAACTCTGCCGCTTTCTCGAGCTCCGATTGACGAGCTTTATTAGTAGCCTCTTGGGCCTCCTTAATAGCTTTATCCAGATCTCCAGCCCTATCATCTTCATTATCCCGGCGCGCCTCGGCTAGTTCTTGGCGAGCCTCAGTCAGAGCATTTTGCTGTTCCTGAGCGAGCGCATTTTTCAGCTGATCGGGATTCATCTTTTGAGGAGCTGGCTCAGCCTCCTCGCTCAACTTTGAAAGGCCTTCCTGGGCCTTCTTTAACTCTTCGGCCTCATTAGAAAGTTCCATTACCTGATCTGCTTGTGCCTTCATCGCAGCAGCTTTTGCCTCAGGTGATTGAGCTACCTCCTGCCGAATCTGCTCTTGCATGCGACGCTGCTCATTCTCCCAATCCTGATCGGGAGCTTGCTCAGCAGCCTCGCGAGCCAATTCCTCCTGCTTCTGCGCCATTTCTTGAAGCTTAGCCAGGTCATTAGTCTTAGGCTGATCTTTTTGAATATCCTGACGTAGCTCCCGAAGATCATTAATCGCCTCTTCACTTTCACGAAGAGCATTATCAACCTCGGATTTCCGAGCTTCGGGAGTGTCTTGAAGAGGTGCATTTTCAACCGACCTCTTTGCCTCATCCAGCTTAGCCACGGCTTGCTCTACGTCATCACGACGATGTTCCTGAACACTCTGTTTCATGCGTTCGCTGAGCTCACCAAGGTCTTCTTTTGCGTCCTCCAACTTTTCACGAGCCTGCGCGAGAACCTCTTCTGCACGCTCGCTGACTTGTTCTTTATCCAGTTGACTCTTGGCATCATGCATTTTGTTTCGAGCCTCTTGAACTTTCTTAATCGCATCTCCAACGGTCTTCTTAATATCACTCTCCTGATTGCGTAATTCTTGGCGAACCAGAGACTCGGCGTTTATATCCAGCTTAAATTCAAGCCACTCTGAGTAGCCTATACCGGGACCCGAGAGCCATTCAGGGCGATTATCACTAACTGCTAGACGCATCTTAACTTGTTCCGCGCCTTTGTGCTTTGCCACAATATTACTCAGTAGAATCATTGCTTCTCCCTCCCAAAGCTTTCCGTTCGCACCATCGATTCGTTCCGGAAGAAGCTCAGCAAGCGATTCGACCGGCTTACCATTCACTTCGAGTTCAATTTCAACCTTGGCGATCCCAATCTGCTCGACAGCTGAATAGACCAAAATCACTTGTTCGGTTGGCTTCACCTGAAAAACCCTTTGAATCGGGGTTAACATCTCCACTTCCGGAGCAGGATCTTCCTCAGCTAAGAGCTGAAACTGCGCAGCATCAAGCTCGCGGCCCAAACGGTGCTCCACCTTCATTAAGGCAGCACCCTCAAATCCCGGTTGCAAAATGTGACTCCAAGTTACCATCGTTCCTCGCGCCGTAGGCTCCAGTATTATTTCACCCAGCGAACTTGAATCAAACAGAACCTCTCCCCGCTCAATCGGAGTATCAAATCGCCCTTTCAAGGTTACCTCTGTTCCAGCCAGGGCCTGAATTCCAGTTCCCAACGAAACCTCCCGATTAGGCCATTCGGTATAAGGAGGGTATCGAAAGTTCACGGTAGGCTCCAAAATACGCGGAAGCCGATAAACCTTCACCTCGAAGCGATCGCTTTTGTTTCCCGCCACAAGAGCGGAATATTTAAATCCAGTTTCCGCCGAATGGAGATGATACGAATAGCGGTGGGAGTTCCCATCGGAAGCGCTTGGCTCAAGAGTCTCGGATATGAAATTCCCATTTTTTTCAATCACCAACTGCAGAGGCTTCTCTAAATCACCGGTATAGGTAAGATCGATCTGAACGTTATCGCCCTCCAGAACCTCGAGGTTTCCTGAACTCATATCGAAACGAAAGGCGCCGGCATTTCCCAACTCTGTGAATGGCGAAACTGCACGAGTTAAAAGGCGACTCATCTCACGCGGCCAAATCGCCACCAAAGAAATAATCGCCACCAGACAAGTTGTAACGGCCCAAATGGACCGCCGCACACGACTACCGGCTACTTCTTCATTTGGGTCAACCGTGCCGATATCAGCAACTGCTTCGTTGGAAAGTTCTAAAAGTAACTCGGGCGAAATCCCCTCCGGATGATCCGAAAGCTCTAGGGCAGTACTAATTCTCTCTTGAACCTCCGGATGACGTTCCTCTAGCCACCGCGCAAGCTTTACAAGCGAGATCTTGGTTAAGAGCGATTTTGCAATAAAAATAACCGCTGCAAGCCCCGACGCAATAATCCACCCGAAAAAAAGTGTAGTCCGCGCCCATGACGGCAAGGGCGCTAGAAAGAAATCAAGAGCCACGATAGCAAGCAACCCGATAAGAACCACGCTTGCGGTTTTGAGCAAACCCCGAATGAGCTGAATCCACCTGATCCGCCGACGGAGAGATGAGAGACCTTTAGTAATCTCCGGGGGAATACTTGTTTGCATAGGACCATTACGCCTTGAACCAAGCCTGACTTTCGAGGATAAAGTGAGAATTCAATCATTGCGTGAACTCCCAAGAAAGGGCCCTAAACAACAAATTATGCTATTCTTAGCATTGAAAAGCCCCACATAAAAGATTGGCCCTTAGCGCTCCAAACTAAAAAATCCGCATTTAAAGAAAAACTCAAAGCGATCGAACGTCTCAAGAACCATCTTGGCAAATTCTACAATACGAGCTCTACCGTGCCTGAGAGCCAACCTTTTTGATAACCAACCACTGAATCCCTAGTAACATTTCTAGTGGCAGTGAGTGAGACTCACGCAGTCACACAAATCGACAATCTTATGCCGAAATACGCGCGCATCCCCATTCTCGTTTCCCTTCTCTTTCTTAATGTGTTTGGCGAAAAAGCAATCTCCTTTGATCGAGATATTCAGCCCATCTTGTCGGAGAATTGCTACTTCTGCCATGGAACTGATCCAAAACACCGCGAAGGGGATCTCCGTCTCGACCTCCGCGAAGATGCCCTCGATTCAGGAGCAATCATTCCGGGCAAACCTGAGAAGTCAGAACTCATTGATCGAATCCACGCAAAGGATCCGGACGATCTCATGCCGCCACCGGATTCAAATCGAAAGCTCACTTCAGAGCAAAAAGATCTATTAGCTCGATGGATCAAGGAAGGGGCTGAATATACCGAACATTGGGCGTTCACAAGGTTGCCCAAGCCAACTGGAAAATCGATCGATACCATCGTCTCCAGTCATCTAGCCGAGCAAGGAGTGAAGCTCAAAGCTAAGGCGAAGCCTCATCAACTTCTTCGCCGCCTGACGTTTGACCTCTCCGGACTCCCGCCAACCCCAGAACAGATCACCAATTTTAATCCCCAAAACCCTGAACCCTTTATCGACCAACTTCTAGCCTCGCCCTCCTATGGTGAGCACATGGCCACGCCGTGGCTAGATGTCTCACGCTATGCCGACAGCTATGGCTTCCAACAGGACAAAAATCGCCGAGTTTGGCCTTTTCGCGACTATGTCATTAATTCCTTCAATTCCAACAAACCCTTCGATCGATTCATCCACGAACAGATTGCTGGCGACCTCTTGCCTGATGCCTCCCGCGAATCCCGGATCGCAACGACATTCTCGCGACTTCATCAGCAGAAGGTTGAGGGCGGCTCTGTGCCCGAAGAATTTCGTGTCGAATATGTAGCTGACCGTGTCCATACCTTCGGGACAACATTTCTTGGACTCACTTTGGAATGCTCGCGTTGCCACGATCACAAATACGATCCTACCACCGCAAAGGACTACTATTCCCTGTTTGCCTTTTTTGACGATATCGATGAGTCGGGGCTCTATTCATACTTCAATTCTGAGGCAACGCCAACACCTGCGATGCCACTTCCAAATGAAGCCCAAGAGAAACAGTTGGCTGAACTAAAATCAGGCATCGCCAGCGTCAGCGCCAAGCTTGAAAAAACGAGAAAAGAGTTCACACCAACTCAGGTCGACTCGAAAGATCTCCCAAACCTCAAGCCTGACGAACTTCTTCATCTTTCCTTTGATGATGGCAAAGACAAAGGAGCCAACAAAGCAGTATCTGGCAAGATTGGAAAAGCCATCAAACTGACCGGAGATGACGCCATTGGAACCAAGGTTGGCGATTTCCATCGCGAGCAACCTTTCACAGTCTCTCTCTGGCTTCAAACGCCCGACCTCAAAGATCGCGCAGTTATTTTCTCCCGCTCAAAAGCCTGGCACGATGCCGCCTCACGGGGCTACGAACTCCTACTAGTCGACAATCACTTACAATGGTCACTCATCCACTTTTGGCCCGGCAACGCCATATCAATCAAAACCAAAGATCCGGTAAAACCCGGCGAATGGGTTCACGTTGCGGTGACCAACGATGGGTCCTCATCCGCGCGAGGGTTGCAGATCTATATCAATGGAAAACCAACAAACACCGAAATTAGATACGATCATCTAACACGAGCGATTAAGGGTGGTGGGAACCCTCATATTCGCCTCGGCGAACGCATGCGCGACCGCGGCTTTAAGGAGGGATTAATCGACGAATTCCGCGTCTTCGGGAGCAAACTTTCGGACCAGGAAATCAGCAACCTTCTTTTCCCGATTCATCGAAAACCTTCAAAATCGGAATTGGCTCGAGATCCTTCCTACAAAACTGCACTTAAGGAACTGCAAACCGCTCGCTCAGCATATAATCGCCTTGAGGAATCCATTCCTGAAATCATGGTCATGAAAGAATCTCGGAAGCCCAAACAAGCATACATTCTCAATCGAGGATCTTACGAGAACCGCGGAAAAGAAGTCGAAGCTGCCTTCCCCAAGTTTCTTCCCAGCTTTGGAATAAAGCCCACCAATCGACTCACGCTTGCAAAGTGGCTCACTCACCCCGAACACCCGCTCACCTCACGGGTCATCGTCAATCGCTTCTGGCAATCCTTCTTCGGACGCGGCCTCGTTAACACCTCCGAAGACTTCGGAATACAAGGCGACCGCCCAGAACATCAGGAGCTCCTCAACGACCTTGCCGCTCGCTTCATCGCTTCCGGCTGGGATACTAAGGCACTCATAAAAGACATCGTGATGTCCCAGGTTTACCAACAAGATTCATTCTCAAGCTCACTGGAGTTGGAAAAAGATCCTGAAAATCGCTTATTGGCTCGCGGCCCCCGTCACCGGCTTTCCGCCGAACAAATTCGCGATCAAGCTCTTACTGCCTCCGGACTACTCGTCCCCAAAGTCGGAGGACCCTCGGTTCACCCCTATGATCTTGCGGAATCCTTCAAGCCTTCCAAACCGACGATGGGCGAGGGACTTTATCGCCGGTCACTTTACACCTACTGGAAACGCACCGGCCCGTCCCCTGCCATGATGGCATTCGATGCTGTGAAGCGCGACGTCTGCTCTGCGAAACGCGAAACAACTTCAACCCCGCTCCAAGCACTCGTCCTTCTCAACGGAATTCAATTTGTGGAGACCTCGCACCATCTCGCCGACAAAACCCTGAAAAAGCACCCAACTGAAACAAAAGCAGCAATCAGAGAAATGTATCTTCGTCTAGCCTCAAGGAAGCCGGACGAAAAAGAGATCGAAATCCTCTTGGAGATTTTTGAAGAACAGCGCTCTCATTTTAAAACCCATCCCGAAGAAGCTGAGCGCTTCCTTTCACAAGGCTATACCAAAACCAAATCCACCACTCCCGAACTCGCCGCCCTAAGCACGGTGGCACAAGCTATCCTCAACCTTTACGAGGTGAACACAAAGCAATAGCCGACATGAATACCCCTCCTCTTCTCAATCGACGTGAGGTCCTCAGGAACTCAGCCCTTGGATTCGGATCCCTTGCTTTGGCCGATCTTTTGCAAGGCGAGAGCTCTTTACTTTCGTCACCACAGTTACCAGCGAAAGCAAAGCGGGTGATTTTCCTCTTTCAATCAGGCGGCCCCTCACAACTCGATCTTTACGACCCAAAGCCTCTCCTCAACAAGAAACATGGCGAACAACTTCCCGATAAGGTCCGTGGCGGACAACGCCTCTCGACCATGTCGGGAAACCAATCTTCTATCCCCCTCGCCGGATCGCCTTTCAAGTTCGCCCGACACGGTAAGTCAGGACAGTGGTTCTCCGAAATCCTTCCGCACACTGCCAAAATTGCCGACGATCTTTGCATCGTTAAGAATATTTATACTGAGGCCATCAACCATGGCCCAGGAGTCACTTATCTTCAAACCGGATCTCAAATTGCCGGACGTCCCTCAATGGGAGCATGGCTTCAATACGGCCTAGGCACCACTAACAATAACCTCCCGTCCTTCGTCGTCCTCGTCACCAAGAACAAAGGTGGCCAACCTCTCTTATCCCGCCTTTGGGGGGCTGGATTCCTGCCTTCAGAATACCAAGGAGTTCGCTTTCGCTCAGGAAAAGATCCAGTCCTCTACCTAACGAACCCCGATGGAATATCCGAGAAGTCTCGGCGCATGCTTCTCGACCGGCTTGCCGAACTTCACTCTTACCAGCACAGTCTATCCCCAGACAGAGCCATTCAAGATCGCATCAAACAATATGAAATGGCTTTTAACATGCAATCAAGCGTCCCCGAAGTCGCTAAGCTCGCAGACGAGCCCGAATCAATTTACAACCTTTATGGGAAGGATGCCAAAAATCCCGGATCATTTGCTGCGAATTGCCTCATGGCCCGGCGACTCGCTGAGCGAGGTGTTAAGTTTATTCAACTTTATCATCAGGGCTGGGATCAGCACGGCGGCCTTAAAGGCGGCATCAGCCGTCAGTGTAAAGAGACTGACCAAGCTTCGGCCGCACTCATCACAGATCTCAAACAGCGTGGAATGCTTGATGATACTCTTGTTGTATGGGGGGGAGAATTTGGACGCACCAACTATTCACAAGGTAAGCTAAGCACGAGCAGCTTCGGACGTGATCACCACCCGCGCTGCTTCTCTCTCTGGATGGCCGGTGGTGGAATCAAACCCGGAATTTCCTTCGGAAAAACTGACGACTACGGCTACAACATTGTCGACAAATCGGGAGCTCCCATTTCCCCAAGCAAACACAAATACGACGAGAACGCCGTTCATGTCCATGATCTACAGGCTACGATCCTACACCTCCTCGGTATTGATCACACCGCCCTCACTTATAAATTCCAGGGGCGACGCTACCGGCTTACCGATGTCCACGGTCAAGTGGTAAAGCCTATTCTGGCTTAGTGCTTTTCTTATTATTTGCGGTGATCACAACTGCAATTGGGCGGTGATCCGAGGCGACTTTCTCAGCGATCACCGAATCCTTAAACCAAAAAGCAGGGAGCCCTTTCGAAAAAAAGAAATCAATTTCAACTGTCGGTCTCGAAGCCGACCAAGTGTTCTTACGACCTTCGCGGAGCATTTTCCATCCGTTTTTCTCTAGCTTCATGAGCGAATCACTTTTGGGCTTGGCGTTAAAATCACCCGCTAGAATCACCGGATAGTCTCGGCCTTTTAGACCAACCTGAAGGGCCTTAATTTGCTCAGCTCTAAGAGCTTCATTCATCCAATCATTATGAATACCCACAAAAGAGAATTTACCCGGCCAGCTCGTTGACTTAACCAATACTTCCAGAGCGATCCTAGGTTCAGCACCTTCGGGAAGTCGATGAACGACCGTCTCCTCAATAGGTAACCGAGAGAGGATAGCCATTCCATACTCCCCCCCCTGATAATCCATGAATTTTCCAAAGCGGTGGTCCATTTTGAGCAATTTCGCCAATTTCGAGGCCTGATCAATTGAACCACTCCGCTTGCATCCCTTATCGACTTCTTGAAGCGCAACGAGATCCGGCTTCTCAGCCGCAATCACCCTTGCAATTCGTTCCAAGTCCAACTTTCCATCCATTCCTTCGCCATGATGGATATTGTATGCGACCAACCTGAGTTCATCCGCAATTAAGCTAGGAAAAATAAGGGTCAAAAAAATAAAAATTCTCATTTTAGCTTTTACGCTCCTTCAAGCAGATCTCTCACACCCATGTGTTAAATGAATCGTTTTCGCTGAATCCAACCCAAAAACGACAAATTCCCTAAAATCCTTATTGATAACTTGAGCAAAGCCTCCAAAAATTGCACGCCGTCTTAACCACCATACCTTGATTTCGATGCCCAAACTTACGGTTCCTGCCCTAAAACATGTTCCTGAACTTGATCCTGGATTTGTGCCAGCCTCACTGTGGAACCAGGCATTTCGGGACAACTGTTCCGACGGGAATAGTCGCGAGATTAGGATTGCGATCTTTCGTCCTGACGGAACGGGGACGATCCACACCGAGCGCATTTTGAGGAACGAAGATGATGAATCTGCCATCCTCAACTTCAGACTCATTGAGCGTGTTGTGAAATTTCTTCTTTGGAGTTTTGGGGGAACACAGGTCGTTCTCGAGGACGCCCCTTCCCTCGCTCAAGCTCTTTCGGATCACTATTGTGAAGGGGGCAAGCGTCACTTTGATGTCGATTACTCACGTCGTTTTTTTGGCAAAACTTTGACTTTTTCATCGGAGTCGACCGAAACATTTTCCATCCCACGGGTAACTCAGAAATCTGAGAGCCAAATCGGACTGAAGGGAAATAGAATTGGCTTTGATCTCGGTGGATCTGATCGCAAATGTGCGGCTGTTATCAATGGCGAAGTCGTCTTTTCTGAAGAAGTCACCTGGGACCCTTACTTTCAAAGTGACCCCG
>MDTB01054338.1_pt1 | contig 29399 bp, 30 predicted proteins | sample 811161 | NCBI WGS metagenome assembly MDTB01 (sample SAMN05326650, study PRJNA326480) | marine metagenome | isolation source: seawater | place: Mediterranean Sea | collected 2009
ATTGTATTGTATTTTTTTATACATTAATGGTAACTGGAAATTTTATCTTCTCATGGTTTAATATTTAAAAAAGTCACTACTTCTGAACGAAATAGTTTTCTGTTTTGTTAAATTATTAAATATTTACTGAAATTTTAAAAATTGTTATTAATTAAAGTTTATGAAATATCTTTTTATTACGTGTTTGCTAACTATTACTTCTTGTGTCTCAAGCAAATATTCTTACAGTTATTTTGTTGATTGTGAAAAAAAATTTAGTGAATTTACTGATCTTTCTTCGTGTGCATTAAAAAAGATTCAAAAGGAATGCAGTAATAACACGAACTGTCGGAATGAGAATACTAGATTCGTAGATGTTATGAAGAGACTTCAAATTATGGTAAAGAACAATGAAATCTCAGATAATGAGGCAATGTTTAGATATTATAATTTAATAGATTTAGAGGAATCAAAATTTAATACAATGAGAAATATGGATTTTTCAAGTTACCATTATTACCCGAATAATTATTACGTCAGAGGAATCCCTTCTTGTTATTTTTCAAGAACTGGTTTTTGTTACTAACAATAATCATTTGGATATGTTGTTTAGATTTATTGTCATCGGAACAGTTATTTGTTTAATAATCTTGATGATGTAATCAAAGATATATATGAAACTATTACTCATATTGATTTGTTTGTTTATGTCTCTTAAGTGAAGTCAGAAGCAGATGTTCCCCCAGTTGCATATAGAACAAATGATGAATAAACGAAAGTGTACCACAAGTGTATCACACTTAACTCGTTTAATTTTTCCTTATTTGTTGGGGAGTAAAACCTCTTTTCTTGGTCTCACCAGACCAGAACGACAGAACTGTATGAAATCACTTAAATCTTGGTGGAAGGATTCATCTTTACTTCCACTTGCATTAAATAATATTTTAATCTATTCTTTTTCTTTGATGGTTTTTACACTTCTAGGGTAAAATAAATCAATGCTAAAATTTCTTATTAATTTAAAATGAGTTTTACCAAAAAAGTTATACAAAAACTTTACAATTTAAAATATCAATATTCAAAAAACCCATTCATTGGAAATAAAGTATATGATTCAAATTTTAAATTATTTAACGAAAACCTGATAAAAGAAACTAAAACAAAATTAGACCCTCAGTATAGATTAAGGTACTCCGAAATACTTTATTATATTACTAAATATAAAGTTGAAAATGTTGTAGAACTAGGAACAGGAAGAACAAGTTTTATTTTCAATATTATATAAGGCATAAAATGTACATCTATTGAACAAGATAAGGATTGGTTAAGGAAAATAATTTCTATACTAAAAAGTTTTGAAATCAAACATTCTATAAAATTTTCAAATGTTGTTAATTATAAGAATGGAATAAGATTTTCTAATTTGCCGTTGTTAAATCCAGATTTATTATATATTGATGGACCATATTACAAAAAAGAAAAAAAAAAAAAAAAATTTCAAACCTTTACAGGAAAATATGCTTGTTATGATTTTGAGACCTTCTTTGATAGAAAAGTATTTCCAAAAATTATCATGATTGAAGGAAGAACCGATACTGCCGATGCTATTTTAAAATCTCCATATTCTGAAAAATATTGGTTTAAAGGTGAGTATGCATATTATTTACAAAGAAATAAATTATTAAATTCTATTTCTTTTAGAAGACATTCAATTTTCATCAGAAAAAACTAATTTTCAAATTTTTGGGGAATCAAAAAAACAAACAAGAGTGCATGCCTTTAAACACGTTTTCATTACCCTTATTTTCTGTTGAGTGAATCCTCTGAAACCCTTTGTGAGTCTCCCTAAAACAAACAAGGGGGAACAATTGCCCCCCTTGCCGATGAGACTTCTGTTGCCCGGTGTCTCACAACCGCGCTAGCTTAATATATTAAGCAGCGAGTGCCATTTCATTATTGTTGGCATTTATAAAGTTTGGTCCGATAACGTTGGTACCATTCCGAGCAAAGTTTTTGAAAATTCCACGCACGTCGATCCTATTTCGCCCCCGTTATATTTTTTTGGTGGAGGCGCCGGGTACCGCCCCCGGGTCCGTCTCGGTTCACAATTCAAACGTTTATTGCTATAGCTTATTAAGCAATTCAATAATAAATAAAAAAAAAAAAAATTAAACGTATAATTTTTTTTACATTGTCTATAATTTATAAACTTGATGAAAAAAAATACTAAACAATCAATTAAGCAACTGGAAGAAATTAGTAATTTAAAGTTTTCTACCAAAAGAGCAACAGTTGCTAAATTAGAAAAAATTCTCTACAAACCCTACAAAGTTTTGGATCATGGTTTTATAAGAGTAATTGATTACATGGGAGATGATTCTTCAATTGTTCAAGCTGCAAGGGTTTCTTATGGAAAAGGAACTAAAAAATTAAACCAAGACAAGAGTTTAATTAATTATCTTTTAAGTCATAAACATTCAACTCCTTTTGAAATGAATGAGATAAAATTTCATATTAAACTTCCTATATTTGTAGCCAGACAATGGATTAGACACAGAACAGCAAATGTAAATGAATATTCAGCTCGTTATTCAATTCTTGATGAGGAGTTTTACATCCCCAAAATTGATGATGTAAAACCTCAATCACAGCAAAATAATCAGGGTAGATCTGGAGAGATTGATAAGAATCTAGGAAAACACTACCTATCGTTGATGAGAGAAAATGCAAAAATTAACTTTTCATCATATCACCATTTATTAAATTTAGATGAAGAGGGAGAAATTTTAGATGAAAAAAGGTCAGGAATTGCCAGAGAATTAGCAAGGATGGTTCTCCCATTAAATTCCTATACACAATGGTATTGGAAAATAGATCTGCATAATTTAATGCATTTTTTAGCACTTAGATTTGATCCTCATGCTCAGTATGAAATAAGAGTATATGCTGATGTTATGATTAAAATTTTAAAAAAATGGGTGCCCCTAACTTATGAGGCCTTTGTAAAAAACAGATTAAGTTCACTAACACTCTCCGCTGATGCTATAGAGTATATTAAACAAAAACTTAATAGAAAAAAAGTATCTGACTCAAAACTTAGTAGAAGAGAATTACAAACTTTAAAGGAAGTTTTTGACTTATAGACCTTTTAAGATGAAATATCGACGTCTTTAATTTTTACCTTATTTAATGCATTAACTGTTTTTTTAGCTATTTCATTATAAATCATAAATATTTCGCTTGTATCATCGTCGGTTGGAGGTTTTCCAATGTCTCCTGATTCTGCAATTTTTGGTAAAATCGGTATATCCCCAAGCAATTCTAAATTTTGTTCCTTTGCTTCTAAGGTAACTCCATTTTTTCCAAAAATATAATTTTTTTGACCTCCAATTTCAAAATAACTCATATTTTGGACAATGCCGAGAATTGGAACATTTACTCTTTTAAACATGTTGATTGATTTTCTTACATCAATTAAAGAAATCTCTTGAGGTGTAGAAACTATTACGGCACCCTTTAATGACATGCTTTGGCATAAGGAAAGTTGAATATCACCAGTACCAGGAGGGAGATCAATTAGGAGGTAATCGAGGTCTCCCCAGTCCACATCATTATAAAGTTGTTTAATTGCACTGGTTGCCATTGCTCCACGCCAAATTACAGCTCCATTATCGGGTATCATGTTACCAATTGATATGGCCTTTATCCCATATTTAAAATATGGCATAATTTTTTTTTTTTTCGAGACTTCTGGTTTTTCTTTAATTCCAAGCATTCTGGGTATTGATGGTCCATAGATATCAGCATCAAGTAAACCTACATTGAATTTTTTTTTGGCCAAAGAAATTGCTAAATTTACTGTAATTGTTGATTTTCCAACGCCACCTTTACCAGATCCAATAACAACAATATTTTTAATCATGAGTACATTCAATTTAATAAGTTTATATTAATATCTAAAATATTTCTTTGCATAGTCAAAACAATTCTTATATAAAAATAGTACTTTTAACTATTAAAATTATGTCTTGGTCTTCAAATAACGATGATGATAGCCCATGGGGCAAAAACTCAAAAGATAATTCTAAATCATCTTACAATGGTTCTGGAAGGAAAAACAATAGTGACGATTTTTTTGATAATTTTCAGGATAGATTAAAGAATTTTTTCCCTAAAAAAAATCCCGCAAGTTTTTCATTAATATTACTAATCTTAGTTTCAATTTGGACTCTAAGTGGTTTTTACCGAGTAGGTACAGATGAACAGGGAGTAGTAACAAGATTCGGTGAGTATGTCAGGACAACAGAGCCAGGGCTTCACTACCACCTGCCTTTTCCAATTGAATCGGCGAATAAGCCAAAAGTGACACGTGTGAATAGAATAGAGGTTGGTTTCAGAACTTCTCAGTCTCAATTTAGCCAAAATCAGCAAACACGACAGGTCCCGGAAGAAGCTTTAATGCTAACAGGTGATGAAAATATTGTAGATTTAAATTTCACAGTTTTTTGGATTATTAATGATGCAAAAGACTTTCTATTTAATGTTAGAAACCCAATAGCAACCATTAAAAGTATTGGAGAAAGTGTGATGAGGGAAAAAATAGGTCAAACTCCTATTGGCCCCATTCTCTCAGAAGGAAAGTCTATAGTTGAAGAGGAAGTTAAAAATAAAGTTCAAAGTGTATTGGATTATTACAACTCTGGTATTCTTGTAACACAAGTACAACTTCAAAAAGCAGATCCCCCTGAATTGGTTATTGAATCATACAGAGATGTTCAAAGAGCAAAAACAGATGAACAGAGATTGAGAAATGAGGCGGAAGCCTACAGAAATGATATAATCCCAAAAGCTCGTGGTGATGCCGAAAGAAAAGTTCAAGAGGCAGAGGCTTACAAACAAGAGGTAGTAGCAAAAGCACAAGGTGAAGCACAAAGGTTTATATCCGTTTATGATTCCTATAAAAATTCTAAAGACGTTACCAGGGAAAGAATTTATTTAGAAACTTTAGAAAAAACTCTTGGAAAAATTGATAAGATAATTGTTGATAAAAACGCGGGCAGTGGAATTGTTCCTTATCTTCCACTACCGGAGTTAAAAAAAAAAGATAGAAACACTAATCAGGAAAAATTAAATGAGTAAATCAACTATTTTCATTGTTATTATTGTAGCCTTAGGTTTTTTAGGAATTAATTCGCTTTTTACAATGAGTGAAAAACAGCAAGGTCTTGTTCTCCAGTTTGGAGAGCCTAAAAGAGTAATTAAAGATTCTGGGCTACACGTAAAGCTACCAATTATTCAAAATACAGTTAAATATGACAAAAGAATCTTAGAGTATGACCTTCCTATAGAAGAGGTAATCGCCGTTGATAAGAAAAGAATGTTATTAGATTCTTTCACTAGGTTCAAAATAACTGATCCATTAGAGTTTTATAAAACTGTTGGTACTGAATCAAATGTAAGAAACAGGTTAAATTCAAATGTGATTTCATCATTAAGAAGAGTCGTTGGTAGAGTTACACTAGATGAACTTTTATCAGAGGAAAGAAGTAAAATTATGGAAGACATCAAGCTTGAAGTAAATAATGAAGCTTCGAGATTTGGAATAGAAATAGTTGATGTTAGAATTAGAAGGGCTGACTTGCCTGAAGCGAATAGCCAAGCAATCTATGAAAGAATGATTAGTGAAAGAGTCAGGGAAGCAAAGGAATTTAGAGCAAAGGGCGCCGAAACAGCGCAAAAAATAAGAGCAGAGGCTGACAAAGAAAGAACAGTTATTCTAGCTGAAGCAACAAAAAAAGGTGAAATTCTGAGAGGAGAAGGTGAATCTGAAGCTGTTGATGTTTATGCAAATGCATTTCAAAAAGATCCAGATTTCTATTCATTTTATAGATCAATGCAAGCTTATGGAAATGTCTTGGGTGAGGAAGGAACTACCATGATTTTGTCTCCTGACAGCGAATTTCTAGAATTTTTTAACAACTCCAAAGGTTTAAACTAAGAAATCAATGAAAAAATATTTAAAAAAATTCATATTTTTTATATTTTTTGTTCCAATTTACTTTTTCTCATTTGAAAACCCTTATACTCACCCCCTTTCAGATGATTTTGCCAATTTGGTAGATAAGCTTTCTCCTTCTGTAGTAAATGTTTTCACAGTTCAAAAACCAAAAAAAAATAACGAAAATCAAATGCCTTTAGATAATATTCCACCTCAATTTAGAGACTTTTTTAAAAACTTCCCACCAGGTTTTCCATTTGGACCTCAACCAGGTCCGCAGCAACAACCACAACAAGAAAGACCCCAAGCTCTGGGTTCAGGCTTTGTAATTGACTCCTCTGGATATATAGTAACAAACAACCATGTTATCGAACAAGCTAATGAGATAAGAGTTAAATTTCAGGATGATTCAGAATTAGAGGCTAAATTAATTGGTACAGATAAACTGACTGATCTTGCATTATTAAAAGTAGAATCAAAAAAACCTTTGGCTTTTGTTAAATTCGCAGATTCTGATAAAGCAAGAGTTGGTCATTCTGTAATCGCTATTGGTAATCCTTTTGGTTTAGGCGGTACGGTTACATCTGGAATTATATCAGCTTTCAACAGGGATATTAATGCTGGTCCTTTTGACAGTTTCATTCAAACAGACGCTTCAATTAATAGAGGTAATTCTGGTGGCCCGCTTTTTAATTTAGATGGAGAAGTTTTAGGAATTAATACCGCAATTTTTTCTCCAACTGGCGGTAGCGTTGGTATAGGTTTTTCAATCCCGTCAAACCTTGCGCAACCAATTATTCAACAGTTAAAAAAATTTGGTAAAACTCAAAGAGGGTGGCTTGGTGTAAGAATACAAGAAATAACGCTTGATATTGCAAAAAGCTTAGGTTTAAAGAATGAAGAAGGTGTTTTGATTTCAATGGTTAACCCTGGTGAACCTGCAGAAAAAGGAGGGCTTAAAGCTGGTGATGTTATTTTAGAGTTTAATGGCAAAAAAATCAAAGACGTAAAATCCTTGCAAGTTTCTGTTGCTGAAGCAGCTGTAGAAAGTAAAGCTGAAGTTAAGGTCTGGAGAAATAAAAAAGTTAAAAAGTTTACAGTAAAACTAGGTGAACGTGAAAAGTTCGATGAAACTGCTAAGAGTGATGAGAAAAAAGATGAAGAGGTTGAGGACAATGAATTAGAAATGGATGATATTGGAATCAGGATGAAAGGTCTAAACTCTAAAACAAGAACTGAATATGGCATTCCTAAAAATGTAGATGGTGTTGTTGTTACTGCTGTAAAAAGAGATTCTTTTGCCGCTAAGGCAGGATTGAACGTTGGTACCGTTATCTCTCAAATATCTCAAGTAAATGTCAAAAAACCGTCTGAAGTTAAAAAATTATTAGAAAATATGAAAAAAAAAAGGGGCCGATGCAGCTCTTATTCAAATTTTTGAAAATAATTTTTCTAGATTTTTAATTCTTAAATTAAAGTAACTTTTGTTTCCTGTCGCTATTTTTATTGGTGGTCCAACTGCTTCTCACAAAACAGAGATAGCTTTTAACCTTCAGTCCCATTTCCCTAGTTTTATTGTAAATAGTGACAGCATGCAGGTTTATGATCAGCTTGAAATATTGACTAACAGACCGATCAAGAAATTAAGAGAAAAATATGATTGTAATTTGTTTAGTTACACAAAATATCCAGATATGTGTAATGTTGGCAGTTGGCAAAAAAAAGCTTTATCTACAGTGAGAAAAAAAAAAAACAAAATTCCAATTTTCGTTGGAGGAACAGGTCTTTACATGGATTCTATTATTAATAATATTTCCAAGATACCAAAAGTATCTACTGCGGCTAAAAGAAGAGTGGACTATATGTTTAAGAAATTTGGAATTAATTATTTGTCTAAAGAATTAAAAAAAATTGATGAAGAATATTCAAAAAAACTTTCACCTAATGATACACAAAGAATAATAAGGGCCTTAGAAGTTAATCTGTCAACAAAAACCAGTCTATCAGAGTGGCATAAGATGGAAAAAAATCGGATTTTTAAAAAAGTTATATATGTTGTAGTTAAAACAGAAAGGGAAAAACTTTATTCAAGAATAAACCAGAGATGTGATGCAATGATAAATCTTGGAGTTTTAGAGGAAGTAAAATCCTTTTTAGAAGTAAAACAAAAATTAGAGCATCCCATTCACAAATCTATAGGGTTGCGTCAATTAACAAGACATATAAAGGGAATAAATTCATTAGAAGAAACGATGACGGAATTCATGCAAGAAACAAGAAGATATGCTAAAAGGCAATTAACCTGGTTTAATAACAAAGCCAAGAAGGCTGTCCATTTAGAGGGTTTAAAAATTAAAGATTACGTTCTTAGAGAATTGAAACTTTAATTTATGCCTAGTTGAGTAATTATTTTTTTTGGTTTACTTTAATAATTATGAAAAAAATAACAGGAGCAGAAATTGTTATCCAAACATTAATTGAAGAAAAAGTTGATGTTATTTTTGGTTATCCGGGTGGTGCTGTACTTCCAATATATGATGAATTATTCAAACAAAAAAAAATTAGACATATTCTTGTAAGACATGAACAAGCTGCAGTTCATGCAGCAGAGGGTTATGCACGCTCAACCGGAAAAGTTGGAGTTGTATTAGTTACTTCTGGGCCAGGTGCAACTAACACAGTAACTGGGTTGGCAGATGCGATGATGGATTCAGTTCCTTTAGTTTGTATTTCTGGACAAGTTCCAACTCATATGATAGGAAACGATGCTTTTCAAGAAGCAGATATTGTTGGTATTACTAGGCCTTGTACAAAGCATAATTACCTTGTAAAAGATGTTTCTATTTTACCTAATGTAATACATTCGGCTTTTTTTATAGCTAAAAACGGGAGGCCAGGACCTGTTTTAGTTGATATTCCAAAAGATATTCAAACTTTTAAAGCAACTTATGGAGGCAAAAAGAACACAAAGATAATTTCTTACTATAAACCAAATTTACAGCCCAATATAAACCAAATTGAACAGTTTATAGAATTGTTGAAAAAGTCAGAAAAGCCAATTTTTTATGTTGGAGGAGGAGTTATTAACTCAGGCGAAGTAGCGTCAAGAAACCTTTTTAAATTAATAAAAACAACCGGCTTTCCGTGTACTCAAACATTAATGGGTCTTGGTGCTTACCCCACATCTGATAATCAATGTGTTGGGATGTTAGGAATGCATGGGACTTATGAGGCTAATATGACTATGTATAATTGTGACCTGATGATATGTGTTGGAGCAAGGTTCGATGATAGGATTACGGGTAAAGTTTCAGGCTTTTCACCTAAATCAAAAAAGGTTCACTTTGATATTGATGCATCTTCTTTTAACAAAAGTGTAAATGTTGATTTAACTGTTCAAGGTGATCTATCAAAAATTTTACAAATTATAAATAAAAAAATTGAAGAGAAAAAAATAATTTTTAAAGAAAAAAAAATTAAAAATTGGTGGTTACAGATAAATAAATGGAGGTCTAAAGATTGTTTAAAGTTTAAAAATTCAGATAAAATTATTAAACCTCAACATGCACTTAAAAGGTTAGATCATCTTACAAAAAAATATAACCCATACATCACCACAGAAGTAGGACAGCATCAAATGTGGGCAGCACAATTTCTGACTTTTAACAAACCAAAGCATTGGATGACATCTGGAGGTTTAGGAACTATGGGTTACGGTCTTCCGGCTGCAATGGGAGTACAAATAGCCCATCCAAAATCATTGGTAATTGATGTTGCAGGAGAAGCTTCCATCCTCATGAATATTCAAGAAATGTCAACAATTAAACAGTTCAAATTGCCGGTAAAGGTTTTTATTTTAAATAATCATTACATGGGAATGGTGAGGCAATGGCAAGAACTCTTGCATGGAAATAGATTATCTGAATCTTATATGGATTCTTTACCTGATTTTGTAAAACTAGCTGAGTCATTTGGAGCAACTGGGTTGAGAACTGATAAACCAAGCGAAATTGACGATTTGATTAAAGAAATGATTAAAATTAATGGTTCGGTAATTTGTGACATAATAGTCGACCCAGGCGAAAATTGCTTTCCAATGATTCCCTCAGGCTCCACACATAACCAGATGTTATTAGGACCTGATGATAAAGTTGATGGTGAGATATCTGAAGACGGAATGGTTTTGGTTTAAATGAATAAAAAAAACCTAAAGCATATATTGTCAATCATGGTTGACAATGAGCCGGGGGTATTGGCTAGAGTAGTTGGACTTTTTTCGGGTAGAGGCTACAATATAGAGAGTTTGTCGGTTTCTGAAGTTGATTCTCATAAATTTTTATCGAGAATAACAGTTGTTACCTCTGGCACAAAAATAATTGTTGACCAAATCAAAGCTCAGCTTGCGAAACTAATTCCTGTTCATAACTTAGTAGATATTACCGAACTAAAAAGCTTTATTGGAAAAGAGTTGATTTTAATAAAATTGGATGTAAAAAATAAACAAATAATTGATTTTAAAAAAAAACTCGAAAGATTAGGTGCTAAAATTCTAGAAGAGAATGATTTAAATTTGATTGTTCAGTTTACTGGCTCACCAGATGAGGTAAGAAAAATAGAGAATATTCTCAAACCCTATAAAATAATTGAGCAAACTAGATCTGGTCTTGTCTCAATGGCTACTGGTACTGATTATATAAAAAAAATAGAAAGGTAAAACAATGAAGGTTTATTATGACAGCGATGCTGATCTAAATTTAATTAAGCAAAAAGAAATTTGCATAATTGGTTACGGAAGCCAGGGTCACGCCCATGCTCTTAACTTAAAGGATAGTGGTGTTAAAAATATAAAGATTGCCCTAAGAAGTGGTTCAAGTTCAATTAAAAAAGCAAAAGAAGATGGTTTTGTAGTTCAAGAGGTCAAGGATGCCGTAAAAACTGCAGATGTTTGTATGATACTTGTGCCTGATGAACTTCAGGCTGACCTTTATAATGATTACTTATTCAATAACTTAAAAAAGAACTCTTCGTTATTATTTGCTCATGGCTTGTCAATTCACTTTAAATTAATTGTTCCCAGAGACGATTTGGATGTTTTTATGATTGCTCCTAAAGGTCCCGGTCATACAGTTAGGGGACAATATTTAACTGGTGCGGGGGTACCATGCTTACTTGCAATTCATCAGGATGCATCAGGTAATGCACTTGAACTTGGTCTCTCTTATGCTTCCGCAATTGGTGGAGGTAGGTCAGGTATTATTCAAACAACTTTTAAAGAGGAGTGTGAAACAGATTTATTTGGAGAACAAGCTGTTTTGTGCGGTGGATTGACAGCTTTGATACAATCAGGATTTGAAACATTGGTTGAAGCTGGTTATTCTCCAGAAATGGCTTATTTTGAGTGTTTGCATGAAGTAAAACTAATCGTAGATTTAATTTATGAGGGTGGGATAGCTAATATGAGATATTCGATCTCAAATACAGCTGAATATGGTGATTTAACTAGAGGTCCTCGTGTTATTAATGCTGAAGTAAAAAAAGAAATGAAAAAAATTCTAGATGAAATTCAAACTGGAAAATTTGTTAGAGACTGGATCCTTGAATGTAAGTCTGGTCAATTGAACTTTAAAGCTGAAAAAAGAATTCAAAATGAAAAAAAAATTGAAATTGTAGGTGAAAAACTGAGATCAATGATGCCCTGGATTACTTCAAATAAACTAGTAAACAAGAATAAAAACTAATATCATTAATTTATGGAAAAAATAATAGTTTTCGATACCACCCTCAGAGACGGAGAACAATCTGCAGGAGCATCAATGTCTGTGGAGGATAAATTATTAATTGCTAAAAATTTAGATTTAATGAAAGTTGATGTTATTGAAGCAGGTTTTCCCTATGCTTCTGAAGGTGACTTTGAGGCAGTCAGTAAAATTTCTAAAATATGTAAACATTCTACTGTTTGCGCTTTAGCCAGGGCGAATAATAATGATATTGATTCAGCTGGTAAAGCCTTAAAGCAAGCTAAAAAAAATAGAATACATACATTTATATCTACTAGTGATTTACATATGAAATATAAATTGAAAATGGACAGAGACGAGGTAATAAATGCAATTAAAAAGAGTATCAAAAGAGCCGCTAAATATACTAGTGATATTGAATGGTCACCTGAAGATGCATCCAGAACTGATCTTGACTTTTTGTATAAATCAATTGAAGTTGCTATTTCAACTGGCGCTACTACTATAAATATTCCCGATACTGTTGGTTATGCAATTCCAAGTGAATTTGGAGAACTAATTAAAAAAATTAAAAATAATGTAACTAATATCGATAAAGCAATAATTTCTGTTCACTGTCATAATGATTTAGGTCTTGCGGTTTCAAACTCACTTAGTGCGATTATTGGTGGAGCAAGGCAAGTTGAGTGTACTATAAACGGTATCGGAGAAAGAGCAGGCAATGCCGCACTCGAGGAAATTGTAATGTGTTTAAAAACAAGAAAAGATAGTCTTCCTTATTATTCTGATGTTGACACAAAAAAAATAACAAATATTTCTCATCTAGTCTCTACTATAACTGGTTTTTCTGTTCAACCGAATAAAGCAATAGTTGGCAAAAATGCCTTTGCACATGAGTCAGGAATACATCAAGACGGTATGTTGAAACATTCAAATACTTATGAAATTATGACTCCAGAATCCGTAGGATTGTCATCATCTGAACTTGTTTTAGGAAAACATTCTGGAAGGCACGCCTTCAAGGTAAAACTAAATGAATTGGGATATGAATTTAGCGAAAATAAAATAAATTTATTATTTAAAAAATTTAAAGAACTTGCAGATAAAAAAAAGCAGGTTTTTGAGGAGGACTTACTTGCCTTAGCTGATGAGCAACAATCTATATCAAAGCTCAAACACATCGATCTTTTAGATATATCTATTAAATGTGGCTCTAATCAAAGATCTTTAGCGCGTGTAAAGCTAAAATATTTAAATAAGACGCTTGAAATAGAGTTAGAAGGTACTGGACCGGTAGATGCTGTATTCAAAGCAATTAAAAGTTTGATTACAACTAAAGCTCATTTGGCTGTTTATCAGGTTAATGCAATTACTAAGGGCACAGATGCTCAAGCGGAAGTAAGTGTTAGGTTGGAAGAGGATGGTGTCAGTGTTCTTGGAACAGGAAATGATATAGACACTATTGTGGCCTCAGGTAAAGCCTATATTAACGGACTCAATAAATTAATTAACAAGAAAAGTAAAGCAAAAGACTCAAAAAAGATTTTAAGTTCTTCAAATAGCACCATCGACAAACATGTTATATAATTAAATTGATTTTTTTAATAAATGTAATATTTTGTAATAGTTTATGAGAAATTTTTTTTCCTTTTTTTCACAAGATATAGCAATTGACCTTGGAACAGCTAACACCCTCATTTATGTAAAAGGTAAGGGTATTGTCTTGAACGAACCGTCGGTTGTTGCATTATCAAACGATAAGAAAGATGCTAGACCTAAAGTTTTAGCCGTTGGTCATGAGGCAAAAACAATGCTAGGAAGAACACCAGGTAACATAATTGCAATTCGACCGATGAGAGATGGAGTTATTGCAGATTTTGATGTTGCTGAAGAAATGATTAAACACTTTATAAGAAAAGCACACAATAATAGTAGTTTTTTTAGTCCCGTCATTGTTGTCTGCGTGCCCTCCGGTGCTACTTCTGTTGAAAGAAGAGCAATTGAAGGTTCTGCGGCTGCTGCTGGAGCTAGAAAGGTGTATCTAGTTGACGAGCCTATGGCAGCTGCACTAGGAGCAGGTCTTCCAGTTACTGAACCCTCAGGTTCAATGGTCGTTGATATAGGTGGAGGTACAACTGAAGTAGCATTGTTGGCATTAGGAGGAATTGTCCATGCACATTCTGTTAGAGTTGGTGGTGATGCCATGGATACAGCCATTATCAATTATATTAGAAGGTCTCATAACTTATTAGTGGGTGAAAGTAGTGCTGAGAGAATAAAAAAAGCAATTGGTGTGGCAGCAGCACCCTCATCTGGTGATGGAAAAGTTCTTCACATAAAAGGTAGAGACCTACTTAAAGGTGTTCCAAAGGAAGTTGTAATTAATCAAAGACAAATCTCAGAGGCGCTTCAAGAACCGGTTTTAGCAATTATCGAGGCAGTAAAAAATACACTCGAAAATTCTGATCCCGAGTTAGCTGCAGATATTGTAGACAAAGGAATAGTCCTAACCGGGGGTGGATCTCTTCTTGGTGATTTAGATCAAGTTATTAGGGACTCTACTGGCTTACCAGTCACAATTGCTGACGATCCACTAAGCTGTGTTGTTCAAGGAACAGGTAAATGTGCTGAGAACCTTCAATCACTTAAGTCCGTTCTGACAAGTAGCTACTAAAATGGCGCGAAAGGCCACCTTTTCATCAAGAAGTTTTAACTCAAGTCTAATTAATTCCTATGGCTTAGAGATGTTTTTTTGTTTTTTAGTTTGTATTTTTTTTTTTTTTTCATCTATTCAAAAAAATAACTTTTTCATAAGTGTTAAATATAATGTAATTTCCTTTAGTGAACCTGGCCTTAAAATCATTTCATTTCCATTTGAATTTATAAATAACTCTCTTTATTACCTAAGTAATTTGACTGAATTAGAAAAATTAAATAAGAAACTTAATCTTGAAAACAATATATTGAAAGAGAAATTAAGACTTAGTGATTCTTATGAAATTGAAAATTTTAGACTTAAGAAACTTCTTGATGTAGATAACAAAGATTATGCTAAAAAGATAACATCTAGAATTCTAATCAACCCATATAGAAGTAACGATTTAACTTTTTTTATAGATGTAGGTAAATTAGATGGTTTGAAAATTAACGATGTTGTTTTTAATGAATATGGCATGATTGGAAGAGTTACTGAATTAGGAAAATATTCCTCTAAAGTTCTTTCTATTTTGGATGAAGATTCAGTTATTCCAGTAATATCAAAAAAAACTAAAAAATCATTTTTTATTAAAGGTGGAGAAAAAAAAATTTTTTTGAAGCACATAGAAAAACCATTTGGACTAGAACATGGTGAGCTAGTTTTAACGACGAGTGCTGCAGGTTATTTTCAGAAAGGAATATCAGTTGGGAAAATTGTCAAAACATTAAATGAAGTTTATGTAAAGCCCTTTGCAAAAGTTTCTGACTCAATTTATGTTAATGTTTTGATTTTTGATTTTAAAAATATTTTGGAGTAATCAAAGATATAATGATCAATAAAATTTTTACTAAGCTGTTTCCATTTTTTTTTATAATATTTTTTATATATTTAGAAACAGCCCCTATTTATTATTATGACAATGAATTAGTAAAACCTTTAATGACATTTACAGTTATTTATTGTTGGATTCAGCATGATAGTGAAAGATTTAGACCTTTATGGCTTCTTTTTTTCGGGTTGTTCTACGATTTCCTCAAGGATGGAATTGTTGGAGTGACTCCTTTCTTTTTTTTAACAATGTATCATTTGAATAACAATAATATTGGTTTTATAGCCACAAATTATTTAAATAATATTTGGATTAAGTTTGCTATTATATTACTTTTTTATTTTTTGAGTCTTTTTTTAATTAATTATTTATTAAAAGATTTCTCTTATTCAATCTCTAAAAATTCTATAAGCGTTCTTTTATCTATAATTTTGTTTCCGCTTTTTTATTCTTTAATACAAAAATTGAGTGTGATGTTTGGAAGACTAAATGATTGATAGAAAAGATAATTCTCAGTTACTTCGTAAAAGATCTTTTGTTTTGGGAGGATTAAAAACATTATTTACTTTAATTGTTTTTGGGAAATTATATCATCTTCAAATTCTTGATAAATTAAAGTATGGAAAATTATCTGATTTAAATAGAATAAAAGTAAAAATTCTTTACCCCCAAAGAGGCATAATTTATGACCTTTATAATAACCCCATTGCTTTAAACAGACCAGATTTTCAGCTTAATATTTTTAGAGAAAAAGAAAACCTTATAAATAAATATATTTCTAGTTTGCGTAATGTAGTTGAATTTTCTGAAAAAGATTTAGTAGATTTAAAGGAGAATATAAATAATAAAGATTTATCTGATTTCATAATTATGAAAAAGAACCTAGGATGGAATCAACTTGAGGCTTTTGAACTAATTTCAAATAATTTTCCTTTTTTAATTATTAATAAAGAAAGAACAAGATCTTATAAAAACAACTTTATTTTTTCTCACGTTATTGGATATGTTGGCTATAGAAAAGATTTAAAAAATAAAAAGCTGAATAATTTAAAGTTTGGTATTTCAGGAATCGAGAAACTATTTGATAAAAAATTATTAGGAAAAGATGGTTGGATTAAACTTGAAACTAATTCAAAGGGAAAAATCAAAAAAGAATTAAACAAAAAAATAGCTATTCCTGGAGAAAACCTTAAAACTAATCTTATCGCTCCAATTCAAGAATATGCTTATTCTTTGATGAAAGAGATAAATGGTGCTGTTGTTATGATTGATTGTGAAAACGGAGGAATTAACTGTCTTCTTTCAACACCTTCATTTGATAGTAATGAGTTCAGTAACGGAGTAACTGCAGAAAAATGGAAATCGCTTATCAGTAACGAATCAAAACCGCTACTAAACAGATGTATTGCAGGCTTATACTCTCCTGGTTCAACATTTAAACTAATTACTGCTTTATATGTATTAGAAAAATTAGGCTTTGATCCTAAGACAGAATATTTTTGTGAGGGTTTCATTGAATTTGGTAATAGAAAATTTCATTGTTGGAAAGAAGAAGGACATGGCTTTGTCAATTTAAAAGGAGCAATTAAAAAATCTTGTGATTGCTATTTTTATAACCTTGCCAAACAAATAAAAATCGATCCATTGTCTAAATTTTCTAAAAAATTCTCTCTAGGTGTCTCAACAAAGATAGATTTTCCAAACGAGCTAATTGGTATAATGCCCAATAGAAAGTGGAAGGTAAACAATAAAGGTGAAAGATGGCAAAAAGGAGAGACACTCAACACAGTAATTGGTCAAGGATTTATGTTGTCCACACCATTACAAATAACGAACATGACAGCAATTTTAGCAAGTGGAAAAAAAATTAAGCCAAAAATTTCATATAGTCCCGAAGATATTTTTGAAAATATAGAGATTTCAAAAAAAAATTTAACCTTTATTAGGAATGCTATGTATTCGGTTGTGAATGAATATGAAGGTACAGCATATTCCTCTAGAATAGCTGGAAAATATAAATTGGTTGGTAAAACAGGTACATCTCAAGTGAGAAAAATTTCAAAAGAGGAGAGAGAGTTAGGTGTTTTAAAAAACGAAGAAATTATTTATAAACTCAGAGATCATTCAATATTTACTGGTTTTGCTCCTTTTAATAAACCAAAATATGCAATAACAGTAATTGCGGAGCACATGGGTAGTGGTTCAAAGGTGGCTGCACCAATTGCAAAAAAAATAATTAAACTCTCTCTAAAAAATTTCTTTAAAGTCTCATGAATGAAATTTTTATTAAATTAAAGAATTTAAATTGGCTTTATTTCTTTTTGGTGAGCTTTTTATCATTTGTTGGAATTGTAATGATTTATAGTGCTACATCAGCAATGGAAATGGATATTTTTTTTAATCATATAAGCAAAGTTTTTTTTGGTTTAATAATTATGATTATAGTTTCTCTCATAGATATGGAGTTTTGGAAAAAGAATGCATTCTACTTTTATTTAATTTTTTTAATTTTACTTATTTGGGCATCTTTTTATGGTCATATAGGAAAGGGTTCAAGAAGGTGGATTGAAATATCAGGTTTTTATTTTCAACCCTCAGAATTTATGAAAATTTTTATTATTTTGTCATTAGCTAAGTTTTTTGATGAAAAGAAAATTAAAGACACTCGTGACTATTTTTTTTTAGTTTTACCAATACTTATTGTGCTTTTACCTGTTGGACTAATTTTAAGACAACCTGATTTGGGTACTGCAGCTATTATACTTTTCATTTGTTTTTTAATTTTTTTTATAGCTGGCTTAAGTTGGAAATTCTTTGCTTCTATAGGCTTTTTAATGTTAATGATTGCACCATATTTGTGGTCTTTGTTAAAGAATTATCAAAAACAAAGAATTTTAACACTTTTTAACCCTGAAAATGATCCCCTTGGCTCTGGTTATCATATTATACAATCTCAAATTGCAATTGGCTCAGGTGGCGTCTTTGGTAAAGGTTGGATGAAAGGAACTCAATCTCATCTTGATTTTTTACCAGAGAAACATACAGATTTTATTTTTTCAATGTTGGGAGAAGAATTTGGTTTTCTAGGAACACTTTCAGTAGTTGGGCTGATTGTTATTATTACTTCAACTACCTATAACATAGCAAATAAATTTAATCGTGATTTTTTTAATAGAGTTCTTGCGTATGGTTTGATTTCTAATTTCTTTTTTGCAGCAATGATTAATATGTCAATGGTTATTGGGCTTCTTCCAGTTGTTGGACTCCCCCTTCCTTTAGTTTCATACGGTGGTTCTTCTATGATTACTTACTTTATAGGTTTTGGTTTAATTTTATCAATGGATAGAGGATTAAAAACGAATTTTTAAAGTTTTTATTTCAGATTTCCTTTTTCAGATAATAGTATAGCAATATTCTTGGTATGTTTGAAATTATTAAGTATGATAATTAAAACAACTATAATTGGTACACTCAAAAACATTCCAGAGATTCCCCAAAGTTTTCCCATGATTGATAAGAAAATTAAAAGAACTATTGGGCTTATATTAAGCGCTTTACTCATTAATTTATTTTCCAGAAAATTTCCAATCAATAAATGGTTTAGAAAAAGTAAAGCGAAGATTATAATTGAGTACATGAAATTATAATTGTCTACTACAGAGAAAGTAACTGGTAACAATATAGAAATTAAAGACCCTATGTAAGGGATAAAATTGAGAAAAAAAGAAAGAATCCCAAAAGCAATAGCTAAGTCACTATTAAAAAAAAATAAAATAACAAAGGTCAAAATTCCTGTTAAAAAACTAGTCAAAGCTTTTATTCTAAAATAATTATATATGTCACTATTAATATTTGAGAAAACTTTGAGTTTACTCTTGTTTGTTATTATTTTAGCAATTTTTAGCTTTAAATATTTTTTTTCAATTACTAAAAATATTAGCAAAAAAATTATCATTGAAAAATTTCCTGCAAAGTTTGTTACCATGTTTAATAAATAGTTAAAAATATTCATTAAATTTAAGTTTTCTAAAATCATTGATTCATTGAAGAAATTGTTTACCGGAGTTTTTGAAAAATAAAATGAAAGTTGATTTAAATTGTTTTGGTAAACATCAATATTTTGAATCACATTGTTGATATTTGTTTTTAAAATTTTAAAAAAAAAATAAACAAAAAAAATAAAAATTGAGAATAGTATAAAATGGGATGTAAACTCATTAATTTTTATGTTTATTTTATTTGAAACATTAACTAAATCATTTGAAATTGAATTGATAATAACGTAAAAAAATAATGAAAAAAAAAAAGGTATAAAAATGAATTTACCAAGGTGTAGCAAAAAAAAAACCACTACAGAAGATATTAATATATTTAAATAATTCATTTAAAATTTTTGGTAACTTTCTAGGAGTTGAACCATTTTTGTTGTTCCAAATAAATCTGTATCAGTTTCTTCTATTCTTTCCATCTTTATTAACCCAATTGTTCTTGAATACCATTCTTTAGAATAAATCTTTATACCAATAGATCCTATTTCATTGTTTCCAATGAAGTTTGTTTTTCCGTTACCAATAATTAGAATACAATCCTTAAAAGTCCCAGAGGGTGTATTGACCGTTTCTTTCATTGAAGCAACTTTATAGTTGAGCTTAAAATTGGTTGTGGCTCTATAATCATAATATGGATATTTTCTTAAAATCAAATAAGTTTCGCTGTCTACATTCCAGGTTTTATCAAGTGTAAGTGGGACTGGTAAAACCATTCTTTTGGTTTCGGCTGTTATTTTCTTTTCTTTAAGAAACTTTTTTCCAACTCTGTAAATACCATCATCAAGGAATTCATAAAAAAGTGTTGTTCCATTTTCCCTTAAAATAGGAAACAGGTTTTTCTTTTTATCATTTAGTGATACTTTTTTTTCGCCCATTGAAAGATGTGTCTTTTTATATAAAGCTTTATTCTCAACCTCAGGGATAATCTCTACGCTGTAGGACCATTTTTTAATTTTATCTAAGGGGAAGTATTGAGATGAATTTTCAGAACAAGAAATTATGCAAAAAATTAATACTAATAAACGCATTATTTTTCAGGTAATAGTTGGTTAGGCATATCAAAAAAGTTTAATGTTGTACTAACAGTAGTAATTTTTTCTTTTTTTAAAAGACTTGAAATTATTCCTTTTTTTTCATCATCCAAATTCTCGCCCATTTGGGGTACGCCATTTTTGAGATTAACTAATGATTTCGAAATTTTTTCATGTAATTCTTTGTTGTAATTTATTTTAAATGATCTTGGTACTCCTAGCCCAGCGAGATCATCCATATTAGTTACCCAAAGGTAAATTGCTCCCTCAATATTAAGTAATGTATTTGGTTCATATATCTGAGCTGATATAAGCCTAAACCTTTCTGGAAGTGAAGCACTGGTGGGCCAACCAACTAAATTGGTGAAAGATTTGTAGGTAAATATATAAAAAACTAAAGTTATAATTATTAGTGAGGATTTTATAATCCAGTGATAAGTTGTTCTTAGGTTAAATAATATAAGTAAAAAACCAATAAAAACATAACATATAATAATAAAAAATACTTCTGTGCTCATTTGACTTAGTTCTCCGGTACTAGTTTTTTGAATAAGTTACCTGTCACATTAACTATTCCGTCTTGTGTTATATTAAATCTTGTTGCAGTTTTTTCTACACCTTTTTTTTCTAAATTAATTGTTCCATAATAAATCACTTCAAGCTGAGGGTTGACCTTTTCAACTTTAACATTTACATCGATAGGTTGATTTGTTTTTGTTGCATAGTAATGAACATTCACAATATATTCGCCGGGAACGACAGCACGTAATGTTACTACTTCTTGATTAAGGGGATTTTGTATTTTTTCGCCATTTACCATAATAGTGTCATTAAGCAAACCTCTGTCATCTCGATCTAAATGAACAAATTCTGATTCTTTACCTCTAAACCAAACCAGCCCTCCTGTTGGGTTTTGAACATAAGTATCAATATCATCAGGATTATTATCAGCCCAACTTACTGTTATTATATATTCTGCCTTTGGATTAATAACACCAGTTTTGGGAATTGGATTCATAAAAATTATAGCAAGAAACATTAATAATGTAAAAGATAACAATACATTGAATAATAAGTCTGTGAAAGGGTCAGCCCTTAATCTTCTTCCAGAATAAGACATATCACATACTCTTGTCGATACTTACTTCTGAAATTTGATTGAGTACAGAAAAAAGTTCTTCACAACCAGATTCTAAATTATAATATTGAATTGCAATTAAAACCCCTGTAACAAGTGCGGATAAAGTTGTATAAAGTGCCACACCCATACCACTTCCCATTGTCGTGAGAACTCCCTGAAGAAGAGTTACATCAAAAGTGGTAATATCAGCTAGAGAACTTAGCATAATTATAAAACCAATTACGGTACCTATTAAGCCTAATTTAAGCATTATGTCTGAACAAAACCACCCAAACTCAAAAAACCCATTGGCTTTTTTAACATAGGTATCAAGAATTTGGACATGAGAGGATGCTCCGCTTTTTTTTAATCCAATTAAATCTTTGAAATAATCGCACACAATACCACCAGCGATCTCGCCTTTCGATGTAAGAATAAGGCTTTGATCAATAATTTTTAATTTAACATTTTCATTTAGCAGGCTTTTTTTTATAACATGAGCTTTATTAAGTTCTTTTGAAACCTTAAACGTAAAGAATGCACAGTGTCCACTAACAAGAATGAAAATTAATGAGATTAAGCTTGTAATGTAGCTTTTGTCGGACGAAAGGATCTTTAAAATTAAGCCTTGGTCAAATGCAAAAAAGATGAAAAAAAAAATTAAATTAAATTGTAGTAACCACTTTAGAAAAAGTTTGTGTGCTCTTGTCATAATTAATACTTAATAAGCGTTTGAACAGGGACAGAAAGTTTTTCGCGCCCATTTAAAAAAGATAGTTCTATCAATGATCCAAAGCAAGAAACTTTTCCACCAGCTTTTTCAATTAATTTTACCGCGGCATCTGCTGTTCCACCTGTTGCTAAAAGATCATCTATAAGTAAGAATTTTTTATTTTTAACATTTATATTTATCTCAAGAGTATCTTTTCCATATTCTAAATCATATTCAAACGAAATTTTATTTCCTGGTAATTTATTTTTTTTTCTAATCATAATCATTCCAAGTTTAAGTTTGTGAGCTAAAGCTGATCCAAATATGAAGCCCCTAGCATCTATTGCTGCTATGGTATCAAACTTATATTCATCAAATAATTCTTCAAACTTTTCTAATGAGGAGGCAAAAGCTTCATTGTTATAAATAAGAGTTGAAATGTCATAGAAAAGGATACCAGGTTTGGGAAAATCAGGAACCTTTCCTATGAAACTTTCAATTTCTTCAATTTTCATTAATAAAAAGTTACTTGAGTGTCTTTAAATAAGCAATAAGATCTGCAACTTGTTCTTTTTTTCTAAGACCAGCAAATATCATCTTGCTTTTCTTTACATCCTTACCAAATTTTGCTGTTTTTTCTTTTTTTTTACCAACCCAAGCTGCTAAGTTCTCATCGTTCCACTCAATGCCAGCGCCCTTTAACCAATCAGAATATTTATAACCGTCTTGGATCCCGGCTTTAGCCCCAACAATATTCCAAAGATTTGGACCAGTCTTGTGCTTTGCACCGCTAGCAACGTTGTGACAAGCTGCACATTTCTTAAAAACTTTTTTCCCTTTTTCAGCATCACCAGCATTTGCACTTAAGGAAATTAAGAAAAATCCAAGCAATGTGATTATAAAAGATCTATTTATCATATTTTTAATACTCCATTTATTTATTTACAACTTAAAGAATATATATATATATTTTAAAAACAACCTGAAAATCAATGAATAATTCAACAGAAACAGAAAATAAATATATAAAGAAAGGGTTTGATCTAATTAATGACATTGGGTGGGAGGAATTTTCTTTAGAAAAACTTTCAACTAAAGAAAAGATTCCAATTAACGACCTAAAAGTTTTCTTTAAATGTAAAAATTCTATTGTTGATAAATTTTCAAGAATGATTGACAAAAATATTGAATCAAAATTAAGAATCGATGATTTTAAGGATTCCTCAAAAAAAGACATTCTTTTTGAACTAATAATGATGAGGTTTGATGAAATGGAAGGTTTTAAAGGTTCACTCGTAAAAATATTAGATGTTTCTAAAAATAAACCATTGTTGATCTCAATTATTACTAAAAATGTAATGAATACTATGGATTTTTTTCTTGAGTTATCAAATTCATATAATAATTATGCTTTTGATTTTTTGAAAAAAAATTTTTTATTTTTTATCTATTCTATTACATTTAAAACTTGGTTGTCAGATGATACTGAAGATTTATCAAAAACTATGGCTGAATTAGATAAACTTTTGTCTACAGCTGAAAATTTCCAACAAAAGGTTAGTAGTTTTCTTCCAATTTAGATGTTTTTAAAGCTATTTTTTGACATTGTTTAATTTGTTTGACTGTGAAACCATCAATGAGTTCATTAAATATTTTGTACCAATTTAACTCTGCATCAAGATGTAAAAAAACTGAACCAAGGCCGATAGCCGCTCTATCCATAAAAACAAATTCTCTCGGAGGCTTAACTCCGCCAATTTTTTTTAATTCACGATGTACTTTATTTGCTGCTTCTGCTCCATAAGCTGTCGAATTAGTTTCTTGCATTTTTCTAACCTTATTTTCTAGAAGTGGAGAATACAAAAATTTTGCCCAAATATTTAGTATTTCGATTAATTTTTTATTTATATTTTCGAAGCCCCAGCTTTCATAGGCATTTACTGCTAAATCCTGATCATTATGCATAATTGCATGATATAAATTTATGACTCCTTCAACAAAAGATGGCTTAAAAATTCTTATACAACCAAAATCAAGTAAATTTATCTCATAATTCTTATTTGCAGAATAATTTCCTAGGTGTGGATCACCATGAATAACACCATATTTATAAAAAGGATAATACCAAGCAACAAACATATTTTTGGCTAGCTCTTTTTTATTATTTTTTGATTCTTTTTTGAACTCAAGTAACTTTTTTCCTTCAAGATAGTTCATAGTCAGAAGTCTTTTAGTAGAAATCTCATTTAAAACATATGGGATATGAATCTTTTTATTTTTTTTAAAAATGAAGTTAAAAAGTTCCATATGTTTTTGTTCTAAAAAATAATCAAGTTCCTCTCGGACTCTTGATGAAATTTCTTTCTGTATCTCTGATGTGTCAATAGTTGAATCTATTTTTTTATAAATTGAAAATAATAATTTTAACTGCCCGATATCAGCCTCAACTATAGACAACATATCAGGATACTGTAATTTACAAACAACCTCATTTCCGTTAAATAACGCTTTGTGAACTTGGCCAAGTGATGCTGCAGCAAAAGGTTCCTTTTCAAATGAGTCAAAGAAATTTAACCATTCATCACCTAATTCATTTTTCATTCTTCTTTTAACAAAATTCCATCCCATAGGAGGGGCACTTGATTGAAGTTTTGTAAGTTCCTTAGTATATTCTTCTGGGAGAAGATCTGGAACTGTTGATAATAGTTGAGCAATCTTCATTATAGGTCCTTTAAGATTCCCTAAAATTCTTGATAAATCTTCTGCATTTTTTCCATCTTTTGAATTAAAAATTTTAGATCCAAGGAAATTTATAGCAAGAGATCCTGCTGAAGTACCTAAATCAGCATACCTTTTAAATCTTTTCGAAAATTTATTTAATTCATCCATAATGAATAAATTAATGAAAATAAAAAAATATTAAATGAAAATTAGCAGAAAAATCAAAAATAACGACAAAATAAGGTAGTTTTTAGCAATAAATTCCATCATTTTAATTGCAATATAGTGATCTTTAACTCGTATTTTTAGTTTTTGCATACAATAATTGTGCAAAAAGTATTCCATATCTAGCTTTTTCTATTTATTAAAAAATTCGCCAAATTCATAAGTTTTTGTTTTTCCTTGTTATCTATAAATGTACCTAAAGAATCTTTGGCCATAATTGAAAAATGTCTGGCTTTTTGGAGACAATCCTTTAAAACATCGTACTTTTTCATTTTTTCTGTAATCCAGTCGAGGTCTGAATCGTTCAATTTTTTGTTTTGAATTAAATGTTCAATAAAGTTTTTTTCTTTTTTGTTTCCTCTTTTAAACACTAAGATTAAAGGGAGAGTCATCTTATTTTCTTTAAAGTCATTACCGACTTCTTTTCCAGAAATTTTTTCTTCAGAAAAATAATCTAGGGTATCATCAATAATTTGGTAAGAAATACCCAGAAAATATCCAAAATCCTTTAAAGATTTTTTCTTTGTTTCTTCAATTTCACTTATTTCAGCACTTAATTGACAGGCTGCGGAGAAAAGTTCTGCAGTTTTGTAGCCAATAATTTCCAAATAGTCTGTTTCACTCATATTTAAGTTTCCTACAGACATTAATTGCTTAACTTCTCCAAAAGAAATTTTTTCAGAAACATTCGAGACTATATCGATACATTTGAGTGAGCCGTCATTAATTAAAATCTTAAAAGCCTTGCTTAGTAAAAAGTCACCTACCAAGATACTAGGCTTATTTCCCCAAATGAAATTAGCAGTTTTTTTCCCTCGTCTTTTTTTACTACCATCTACTACATCATCATGCAAAAGTGTGGCAGTATGAATAAACTCAATTGCAGATGCTAAGTTTAAATGTCTATTACCTGAATATTGGCATAATCTCGCACTGGCTAATGTTAATAAGGGTCTTATTCTTTTTCCACCAGCTCCAATAATATAGTTTGATAGTTCTGTGATTAGGGATGAGTCAGTTTCTAGTATTTCAAGAATAATTTTGTTAACTTGATTTAAATCTTTTTGAAGCCAGTTTGAAAATTCTTCAAAAAAATCATTTTCTTTAAAATTTTTTAGTTTGATAATTTTCATTTACTTTTAGATTCATTATAAATTTCACATTCATTTTAAAAGTTATTATTTTTTTAATATAGTGTTTTTAAAAAATTATAGTAGAAAGAAATTATTAATTAAAATGTTATCATTCCAAGAAATAATTTTTAATCTCCAAAAGTTTTGGGTAAGCAAAGGTTGTTTGCTAACTCAATCCTTTGATATGGAAATGGGAGCAGCAACTTTTCATCCACAAACTGCATTAAAAAGTCTAGGAGATAAAGAATGGAAATCTGTTTTTGTACAACCTTGTAGGCGACCTTCTGATGGAAGGTACGGAAAGAACCCAAATAGGTTACAACATTACTATCAACTTCAAGTGATCATTAAACCAAACCCGTGTGATTCTCAAGAAATTTATTTGGAAAGTTTATCAAAAGTAGGCATAGATCATAATTTAAATGATATAAAGTTCATTGAGGATGATTGGGAAAGTCCGACACTAGGTGCTGCTGGTCTTGGTTGGGAGATTCAATGTAATGGTATGGAAATAAGTCAATTCACCTACTTTCAGCAGGTTGGAGGAATAGATTGCAAACCAGTTTCTCTAGAACTAACCTATGGATTAGAACGATTAGCAATGTTCGTCCAAAAAGTTGAAAACATATTTGATATCAAATGGGACGACTCAGGCATAACTTATGGTGATATTTTTAAAAAGAATGAAGAGCAAATGTCTGCTTATAACTTTATACATGCTCAAAAAGATTTTTTATTTGATTCATTCTCTTCTTTTGACAAAGGGTGTGAAGATTTAATTAAAAATAATTTACCATTGCCCGCATATGAACTTTGTATTAAAGCCAGTCATGTCTTTAATCTTCTAGATGCAAGAGGATTAATATCTGTAACAGAGAGACAAGCATATATTTTGAAAATAAGGTCTCAGGTTCAAAAATGTTGTAACTTAATTTTAGAAAATAATGAATGATTTATTGTTAGAAATTTATGGTGAAGAGCTACCAAGTTCAGCACAAATTATTGGTGAAAATCAACTTTATCAACTTTTTTTAGAATTATTTACAAAAAAAAAGATTCATTATTCCTCGATTGAAACCTTTTCAACATCAAGGAGGGTTGCAATTGTCATAAAAAAAATATCAAAAAATGAAAAAGATAATTTCATTGAAATAAGGGGACCTTCAACAGAAGCAGACAATAGGGCATTAATGGGTTTTTTGAAATCAAATGATATTAATGATGAAAAAAAACTTATAAAAAAAAAGATAAAGGATAAAGAATACTACTTTTACAAAAAAAAAATCAAACAACAAAAATTAAGAGATATTTTAAATTCAGAAATTCCCCTCATTCTTTCTTCAATAAAATGGAACAAATCGATGAGATGGGGATATAATAACCAAAAATGGAGTAGACCCATAAAGAGTATTTTGGGGATATTTGAAAATAAAAAGTTATCCTTCCAATTTGCTGGTATTAATTCAGATTTTTTTACTTATGGTAACTATCACTACTCAAAAAAAAGGATCAAATGCCTTAACCCTGAGGTTTATAAAAAACAATTAAAAAAATCATATGTTACATTGAAATCTAAAGAGAGGAAAGAAAAAATCTTAGATGACTTAGAAGAATTTTGTAGAAATAATAATCTTAAATTCAATTTTGAAGATACACTAGTTGAAAGGGTGTCAAACTCTGTTGAGCATGCTAATGTGTTTTTTGGTAGTTTTGACAATAAAAATTTTAAGATACCTGAATTTATTCTAGAAACGATAATAACTGAAAAACAAGATAACTTTTGTTTCAAAAAAAATAACGGAGACCTAAGTAATTTCTTTGCTTTCATATCTAATAAAGAAAAATCTAAAAAGAAAAACCTAGTTGAAGGTAATTTAAATGTTTTAAAAGCAAGATTTTCAGATGCTGAATTTTTTATAAAAGAAGATCTTAAAATTGATGCTAACCAAAGACTTAAAAGTCTTTCTTCAATAATTTACTATGAAAACCTTGGTAATCTTTACGAAAGATCATTGAGAATTAAAAAATTATCTGAGATTATTGCTGAAAAACTAGATTATAAAATCGAAAAATTCAGTAAGTATTTAATTTACTCCAATATTGATTTAACCTCAGAAGTTGTAAAGGAATATCCTTCATTGCAAGGCCTAGCTGGCGGGTTTTATGCAAAAAAATTTGGATTTCCAAAGGATATTCAGGAGGCTTTTTCTGATCAATATAAAATTTCACTATTTAGAAAAGAAGTTGATTTATCTATTGTTTTATCTTTAGCTCAAAAAACAGACAGCATTTTTAGCTTCTTTTCGTCCAAAAAAAAAATTTCTGGATCAGGAGATCCTTTTGGAATTAGAAGAATTTCAATTTCACTAATTAAAATTTTGACTGAAAATAAATTGGACCTTGATCTTTTCCAAATTTTTAATTGTTGTCAAAAATTAAACATTGAACAGAAAATTCATAGTGTTAATGATCTCCAACTAATTATAAGTTTTTTGAATAAAAGGATTGAAGTTTTTTTTATTGATGAGGGGTATAAAGCTGAAGTCATAAAATCTTGTTTAAATTCAAAAAGCTTTAACCCTTATATTATTTTAAGTAAAATCAAAAATTTAACTAAATTTTTAAATACCAAAAAGGGTATAAATTTTATGAAAGCATTTAAAAGACTTAATTCAATTGTTGATAATACGGAAAATAATTATGGGCCTGATCATTCCCTTTTAAAAAAAAGGGAGGAAATTGAGTTATTTGAAAGCATTCAAAATTTTAAAAAAAATAAAGAAAATAATTATTTAAGAATTGATGAAGTTTGTCATGAAGAAATATCCCATGCAATCAATAACTTTCTAGATAACATAATGGTTAATGCTGAGGAAAAAGCAGTGAGAATTAATAGAAAGTTACTTTTATCTGAGTGTAAAAGTGTTTTAAGCTATTTTTTTGATTTCTCTATATTGAAAATTGATGATTAATTTAAAAAAAAAAATTGAACTTTCTAATATTCTTGAAAAAATTGAGGTTGACGGTCATTCACCTGAGAATATAAAGTTGCTAGATAACCTTCATTCTAAACCAAAATCTCATGTTTTAGGAATCACAGGTCCCCCTGGGGCTGGGAAATCCTCCCTAATAGATAAATTAATAGCTATTATAAGAAAAAAAAAAA
>MDTB01116567.1_pt1 | contig 29396 bp, 24 predicted proteins | sample 811161 | NCBI WGS metagenome assembly MDTB01 (sample SAMN05326650, study PRJNA326480) | marine metagenome | isolation source: seawater | place: Mediterranean Sea | collected 2009
ATCTCATCGCCATTTTACCAAGTCTGTTGGCGCTGATCGCTGGCAATGTGGATTTGCGCTGGGTGCGCGTGGTGCGATTGCTGCGTATTTTGAAAATCTCGAATTATTCCTCGGCACTGGAAGACTTGGCCTCGGCAATATATGAGGAGCGGCGGTCTTTTTTGGCGGCGTCGTATTTGTTCTGTATTGCGCTGTTTATTGCCAGCGCGCTTATGTATGTCGTCGAACGCCATGCCCAGCCCGACGCGTTTGCCTCGATACCCGAAACCATGTGGTGGGCGCTGATCACCCTGACAACGGTCGGCTATGGCGATGTGTCGCCCGTGACGCCGTTGGGCAAGGCCGTGGGCGCGCTGACGGCGTTGATGGGCGTGTGCACGGTTGCACTGCTGACGGGTATCATCGCCAATGCGTTTGCCTCGCAGGTCAGTCGTAAAAAAGACATTTTGATGGCCGAGGTCAGCCACGCGCTGCAAGACGGTGTCATTAGCGAAGACGAATTTGAAAAAATCGAGCATCTGCGCCGCGAACTTAACTTGCCGGAAGCGCAGGTGCGCGCCATTGTGGAAATTATGTACAAAGACCGTTAGCGGCACGAGTTTTATTCAACAGGAGAGAATTATGGCGAACGAACAGCAAATCGAATTTTGGTCGGGATCCGGCGGCGAGTATTGGGTTGTGAACCAGCAGCAAATGGACACGATGCTTCAGCCTTTGGGGGAGCAGGCTTTGGCGCGCCTTGATCTGGGCGATGTGCGCCATTTGCTCGATATTGGCTGTGGCACCGGTTCGACGACGCTGGATATCGCCACGCGTCTTGGTGAGGGCGCGCGGGTGACCGGCGCCGATCTGTCGGTGCCCATGACCGATTATGCGCGTAGCCGATTGGCTCCGGCGGGGATTACCAATGCCGACTTCATGACGTGTGATCTGCAAACAGATACGCTTGAGCCCGACATGTTCGACGCCGCGTTTTCGCGCTTCGGCGTGATGTTTTTTGACCAGCCCGTCGTCGGATTCAGCAATATTCGCGGGGCGATGATTTCGGGCGCACCGCTGGCCTTTGTTTGCTGGCAGGCACCAAGCGAAAACCTCTGGCACAGCCTGGCCGTGGCAACGGCACGCGAATTTATCGACATGCCAGCCCCGCCCGAGCCGCGCGCACCCGGCCCGTTTGCCTTTGCGGAAACCGACTATGTGACGTCGCTTCTCGAACAGGCCGGTTTCGGCGATATCGTTATTGCGCCGCACAAGCAAACAGTCGAGATGTTTTCGGGTCAAGATGTACGCAGCGCAGCGGAAAATTTTGCCCGCATCAATCCGGTAATTTCGGCCTTTGTCGCCGAGGCTGGCGAGGATAAGGCCGAGCCGCTGATTGACGCGCTGGCCGAGGCGTTGACACCCTATCACAAAAACAATGTGCTGAATTTTCCCAGCGCAACCTGGCTGGTTTCGGCACGCGCCTGAGGCGCGGCTTGCTGGTCACCACCGGCTTGGCTAAACTTGTGTGAGACGAAACGGAGTATTGCAATGGCAGTTAAATATTATGACTGGCTGGCCCACCATGAAGACATTCGCGGCGATAAAATCGCCATTCGCGATCTCGACATGAAACAGGATATTTCCTACCGGCATCTGAACCGCCGCGCCGCCAGCCTCGCTGCACATTTGCAAAGCAAAGGCGTTCAAAAAGGCGACCGCGTCGCGCTGCTCATTCGTAATTGTCCGGCGTTTTTTGAGGTGCAGTTTGCGTGCTCCAAAATCGGGGCGATTTGTCTGCCGTTGAACTGGCGTCTGACGCCGAATGAACTGACCTATATTTTGAACGATTCTACCCCCTGCACCCTCGTGCATGACCATGTTTTTGCCGATACGGCACCGGATCTGGCAGCCGCGTGCAATATCGCCATGGTGCTGGAGGTGCGCGACCCCGGCGAAGACAGCACATACGAACAGGCGATGGAGACCAACGAAGCCTTCACGCCGGTCGAAACCACGCATGACGATGTTTGCATGATCATGTACACCTCCGGCACGACAGGCCATCCCAAGGGCGCGATGATCACGCATGGCATGGTGTTTTACAATATCGTCAATCTCTCCATGCCGGCGGGGGTTGACCAGAAATCGGTGCAGCTTGTGGTGCTGCCATTGTTTCACACGGGCGGGCTCAACTGCTATGCCAACCCGATTTTGCACGCGGGCGGTGAAATTTTGCTGATGCGCGATTTTGAGCCGGGCGCAGCCTTGGGCGTGCTGGGCAACGCGGATCTGGGGGTGACGCATTTTTTCGCCGTACCTGCGCCGTATCAGTTCATGATGCAGCACCCGGATTTTGAAACCACAGATTTGAGCGGGCTTAAAAATGCCGGCGTCGGCGGCGCGCCGTGTGCGGAGGCGATTTTGCAGGGCTGGCTTGGGCGCGGCGTACCCCTGGTGCAGGGCTGGGGCATGACCGAAACCAGCCCCGGCGGAATATCGCTGGATGCCAGCGACGCGCTTCGCAAAATTGGGTCCGCCGGCAAAGCGCTGATGCATACCGAGATCCGTATTATCGATGAAGACGGTGTTGATGTCGGGCCCGATGAGGTGGGTGAGTTGATCATTAAGGGGCCGAACATCACGCCCGGCTATTGGAACAATCCGGACGCCACCGAAAAAAGCTTTATCGATGGCTGGCTCAAAACCGGCGATGCCGCCAAGCGCGATGAAGAGGGTTTTGTGTATATCGTGGATAGGTCAAAGGATATGTATATTTCCGGCGGTGAAAATGTTTATCCGGCGGAAGTAGAAAACGTCCTTTACCAATTGCCGCAAATCGCCGAAGCCGCAGTCATTGGTGTGCCGAGCGAACGCTGGGGCGAAACCGGCAAGGCGGTGCTGGTGCTGAAATCGGGTGAAGCGCTTGATGCCGATGCCGTTATTGGTCACTGCATTAAAAATCTGGCAAAGTTTAAAGTGCCTGGCAGCGTGGAGTTTATTGACGCCTTGCCGCGCAATGCGACGGGCAAGGTGTTGAAACGCAATCTGCGCGAGCTGTATGTTGAAAAAGGTACTGCGGCGATCACCTGATAAAAGGGCCGTTAAAATATGGCGGATAAAGAAGACGACGACCGTTTTGCGCTCTCAGATTCTGAGAAGCGCGCTTTTTTCGACCTAAATCTGACCGGCGAGATGCCGTCAAGCCGTCGGCGCCAGCTGGCCCTGCCTTTGGTGTTTTTCTATCTGAGTGCTATGGCGCTCATTACTCTGTCGTATTTTTTCAGTCAGCATATTATTGCCGAGTTTGCCGTCATGCACAGCCTTGAGCTCGAACTTGCCCGGCAGGAGTTTTTGAAACGAATTTTAAAGGGCGCTGCCTTTGTGATCGCCATTACGGTTGCGGTGGTTTTGAACCGCTTTTTCACACTGGTATTGCTGATTTCTTTTATCATTGGCGTGTCGGGGCTGGCGGACGATTTTACGGCACGTCTTGTTGCCAGCCCGGATATTTTTGATCCGGTTAACATGGCGGTATTGCTCACGCGCGTCGCTTATGTCGTTGCCATTGGCCGCATGCTGTATCTGGTTATCCGGCCAAATTAGCCACGCCAAAACAGCGCTATTGTGCGGCAGCAATCGCGGCTTCCAAATCGGTGCGTTCGGTACATCCATCGGGACACAAGGCCACAAGACGCGCCAAATTGGCTTGGGCTTTTTCAGGCTTTCCGGTCATCAAAAACAATTCGCCCTGATATTCCAGCGCGCCTTTGTGATTGGGATCTAACTCCAGTGCCTTTGTGTAGTGACGTCCGCTTTCTTCAAGTTTTCCAGATTTGCGGTAGGCAAAGCCCAAATAATTTTGAATGTCCGCATTATTGGGGCGCAGCTTAGCGGCTTTTCGCAATTCGGAAATTGCACGATCATAGCGCTCGCGGTCGATGTGCTTGATGGCTTTTTTCAGCCGGTCATCTGCATTGGGGGGCGGGTCGTAAGACCCGGCGGCAAAACTTGGCGAGGTCATAGCCGCCATTATGACGGCGAGAATTAAAAAGTAACGCATGACTGACATCCTTTCATCATGACGATGAAATAGGTCACATTCGGGCCAAGACGAGGATGTTGTCGGGTTTAAGTGTCGGCTTTAAGTGTCGAAAAGTGCTTCGCAACCCGACCCGTCGAGCCAGTCATTGACCCGGGCTTGCGCCGATGCATCGAGGGCGTCATAGACCGCGCGAATTTCCATCAGGCATTTGGCCTGATAGGGAAACACGTCCTGTTTCCACAACTTGCCGTCAATCTGCGTTTCAAACGTCGCTTCGCCTGCGGCAATGGCGGCGGCATTGGCGCGCAAGCAAGGTACATAAACGCGGCCAATCTCGCTCAAAAGCGGGGCGAGCGCCGCGCCTGCATCATCGGGTGCCAGCCAGTCTGTTGCCGCAACCTCTAGGCCAGAAAGGTCTTCCAGCCTGTCGACCCAGGCGCGCACGCGCGGGCGGCGCTGGGCGACCTGATAGGATGTCGGCTCGACCTGACAAAGCTGGGTGAGTTGGCCGAACAGCGCAAAATCGGCCGACGAAGGGCGCGCGCCCAGCACATAACCCTCACGCATAATCAGCGCGTCGAGAATATCCACCAAGCGCGCAAAGCTCTCTTCGATGAGGGGGCCGGTCACCGCGTTTGACCCGACCACGCCTAGGCGACCAATTTGGCGGTCGGCAAATTGTGCGGCAGCGGTTTCGGCTGCTGGTGCGTCGAGCGTCGCGTCGTGCCAGAAGACAAGCAGGGGGCTTGCGTGTTTTGCATCGGCGTCATAGGCCCAGCGATAATGAAACATGGATTTGGTTAGCCATTCATCGGCGAAATCCTCAATCAGAAAATTCAGGAAACCCAGGGCCGGATCCGTTGGATTGACCGAGCGCTGCGGGTAGTCTTTTTCCAGCCGTCTGATGATGGGGGTCGAATCTACGGCAACTTCTTTGACGTCGCTATCGGTGGCGAAATACATAACTGGGATGATTGACACTTTGGGGGCGGGGCGTATTTTTGTGGCCGCCGCGGGGCGTCCGCCCCATTGCGTAAGATGTGGCACGCGGCGAAATCGCAGAACCGCCAGCATTTTTCTTGTATAGGGTGAACCCGGCGCTCCATAAATTTCAACCGGTTCTTGCTTCGCGCCCATTGCGGCCCCCTTAAATCAAAATTCCACCCTAATGGCTGCCAGCGTAACGAGGCGCGCCCATGAGAGCAAGACCGGCTCAAAACACTTGTTAATTTATTTGTAATATTCAAGACTATTCTAATCAACCGAGTTTGGTTTTTGGGGGTTGTTGTGTTGATTGTTGATCTGATTATCGAGGATGCTCAGACATCTCCCATAGTAAATGATATCGAGCGTAATTCATCACGACAAATCCGACTGGTGATTGGTGAAATCTACAGGTCTCATTTTGCGGGAGAAATCATCTCACCGTCGCACCTCGCGCGTGTTTCGGGCACATCGTTTGAGAATATCAGGCTGGTTTTGCGCGAGATTCAAAAAGGTGGCTTGATCAATGTTTTGCAAAAAGGGCGCACCCGTCACGTCCATGCCAAGCCTCTACTCATAGCAATGTCGCAAGCATGGGTGCTTCATCTGTTGAAGTCGCTGGATATTGAGCCGCACGACGGGATGCATGGCGAAGAACTTCACAGGGCGTTTCTTGCGTTACATGCCGCCGATGTGAAGTCGGAGGATTTGCGCCTCAATCACCTGCTGCGCTCGACACATGGACGCGGTTTGTGTTGCCTGTTATTCCGCAATTTAAAGCGCCACGCGCGCGATCTGTCGGTCAATGACATTCTGGAAACCTTGCCCGTGAGCCATGAGACCGTCCGGCTCATGAAAAAAGACCTGATCGATATGGAAATGGTTACGCAATATAAAGGCGGGCGGCGTACCTATCTGCATCCGACGCCTTTGCTGACCACAGAGGTCGAAGCGTATATTGCCCGCATTTCAGTCTACGTTGACAAAAATATTGTCAGCTTGCGTCCCCAAGCTCTTGCCAAAACCGTTTAATCGGCTTTTTCGATCGGTACGGAAATGATGCGGTGGGGTTGCGATATCACCGCTTCGCGCGTCAGCGCAACCGGGCGCATTTGTTCGCGCGCATAGAGCGGCGCCTGATCGGCATAATGGGGTGACTTTGGGCGCGACGAAGCGGCACCGAAATTATGGATCATTTCGGCGGACTGCTCGCCCTTTGCATCCCAAGAAACATGGATCACCAATCCGTCCCCCGCAACCGCGCGCAGCCTGCCATCGGCATCGGGCAGGGCGTAAATCGCCCGCAAAGTGTCGGGGCCGCCGCCGAGCGGCAGATCAACCGTCCCGCGCCGCAGCCTGTTAACCTCGGCCCAGGGCGGGTCGAGACGGTCAAAATGCGCGACCAGATTTTCAAGGCAGCCGGGATAGATATCCGCAATGGGCGGCGGCGGTGTGCCGGCTTGTTCGGCAAGCCATTCCTCCGACAAAAGGCAAACGGCCAGCGCTGCGGCGGTGTCATCCGCATGCGTCCCACCTGACCACCCCGCCAGTAATTTCCGTCCGGCGGCGGCTTGGCTGCCCGAAGCAAAATTCATGTTCTGAATTTCGTTCACATAGCGAAAGGCGCGGCTTTCGGGTGCGTAGCCCTTGTCCCATTTAATGGCGCGGAAATCCGCCGCGCTCATCGCGCCGGCCGTCTCGAACAGGTGCAGACCGCGATCGGCGCGGTTGGTCATGCGGGTTTGCAAACCCAATTCAGGGGCAAAGTCAGACGGATCAAGATTGTCTTGGCCGGCAGTAACCTTGAACGGGTCTTGATTGGTGCTCAAAATATACCCCGATGACGGGTTGGAAAATTGCGGCATGTCGGCAAAGCCGATCTGGTTTTGCCAGATCAGATCGCTGCGCGTGCCGGGCAGATAATTTTTCCAGTTCCAGCCCGGCGCACGCTCGGGGCTGCGGCTATTGTGGAGAAAATAAAGCTGACCTTGCTTGTCGGCATAGACAAAATTAAACGACACAATGGCTTGCATCTCCATGGCCCGTTTGAACGCCGACAAAGAGCGCGCTTTATTCATTGCCAACCATTGCGCGGGCTGGCGGATTTCGTGTCGGCCGGCAAACCGCAGCGCATATGTGCCATGGTCGGTGGCAATCGCAGGTCCATGGCGTGCGTGCAACACAGTGCGCGGCACGGGCAGATATAAATTGCCGAGCAGTTTGAGCTTGAGCCAAATGCGCCGCTTTTCAAAAGCGACATACGCCCCGTCCAGCAAATACTCATCCGCGTTTTCGGGGTTCGGCTCCAATTTGTAAATATCGACCAGATCGGGCTTGTTGACGGTCACGCCCCAGCCAATATCCGGGTTAAAGCCTTTAGCGATAAACGGCATACCAGGAAAAAGACCGCCATGCACATCCCAGCCTTCCTCGCTTTTCAAATGCGCCTCGTACCACGCAACGGGGCCTTCCAAAGGCTGGTGCGAGTTGATCATTATGCGCGTGGCACCGTCATCGCTTTTGCGCGCATTAATGGCAAAAGCATTGGAGCCGATCGGCAAGCCCGCCGCACCAATAAAACGCGACAGGGCGGCGGCCCCGGGCGGGCGGGCCAATTCGCGCTGCGGGCTGTCGGCAAATAATTCACTGACATGGGCCTCAAACCCGTAAAACAATAAATGTTGAATATGAAACCCCACTGCCAGTTCTTGCGCGCGCACGGGAAACAGGCGCGGGTCGGCCTCAATCGGATGGCGCGCGGCGTAGTAATTGAGGCCGTCAGCATAGGCTTGCAAATGCGCGCGAAGTTGCGGCGTCAACTCGCTTTCAAAGCGCGCGGCAACCGTGCCGGATGCGTCCAACCAGCCCAGCAGAAAGTCAATCGCCAGCCCGTCAAACCCGACGCTGCGACCCAGTTCCCCGCGATAAAAGGGGAGTAATTGCTGAAAGGTTTTGAAGTCGTCCTCGGCATGCGCGTAAGCAAGTGCAAAGGCAACATCGACATCGCGTTGACCATAAATATGCGGCACGCCGAAGCTGTCGCGGATAATTTCACCGCGATATTGTTGGGCTTTCGAAATCGCCGCGCGCCGGTCAAATTTTCCCGCCTCATTCAGGTGCAGGACAAAATTTGCCACCGTCAAAGCGGTCACAAAAATCAAAAAGCCCAGCCAGCCGCGCCGTAAAACCTTACTCATCTTATCTCCCAAGTGCCGCGGGTCGGTAAAACCCGGCGAGGTTCTATTTAACCGAAAAAAGCTGGTTTTGCCATTTTTACGCGCGGCGGTTAAAACCAGCGCATGAGTTCAGCCCCGCCCATATTATATTTGCAGGACATTCATTTGACCTATGGCGTGACGCCCTTGCTCGAGGGGGCGGCGTTGTCTGTCGGGCAGGGCGCAAGGCTGTGCCTTGTCGGGCGCAACGGTTCGGGCAAGTCAACGCTGTTGCGTATTGCTGCCGGGCTGACCGATGCCGATAGCGGCGAGCGTTTTGTGCAGCCGGGCGTGTTTGTTTCTTATTTGGCACAAAACCCGGATTTCACGGGGGTTGAGACCGCCGCCGATTATGTGCTGCAAGGCGTGATGGACAATGAAGACAAACAACGCGCGCATCAGATCATGGCCGATCTCAACATTGATGCGGGCGCGGCGCTGGCACCCATGTCGGGCGGCGAACGTCGCCGCGTGGCACTGGCGCGTGTCATGGCCCCGCAGCCGGATATTTTGCTGTTGGACGAGCCGACAAATCATCTCGATTTGCCCGCGATTGAATGGCTGGAAACCAGCTTGCGGCAAATAAATTCGGCACTGGTGGTGGTCAGCCACGACCGGCGGTTTTTGAAAAACCTGACCGATCAGACGATCTGGCTGGATCGCGGACGCACCAAAGTGATGCGAAAAAACTTCGCGTATTTTGAGGACTGGCGCGACGGCGAACTGGAGCGCGAACAACTGGAACAACACAAGCTCGATCGCAAAATTGCGCGCGAAGAAGACTGGATCCGCTATGGTGTTTCGGGGCGGCGCAAGCGCAATATTCGCCGCGTCGGGGAATTGCAGAAATTGCGGCAAAGCCGCCGCGACCATCGCGGCCCCGAAGGGCAGGTGGAAGCTGCGCTAATGGCTGGTGAAAAATCCGGCAAGCTGGTTGTTAAAGCCGACAAGCTGGTCAAGCAATTCGACGACAAGCGAGTCGTTGACGGGTTTTCCACCCAAATCAAGCGCGGCGACAGGGTTGGGCTTGTGGGCGCTAATGGCGCGGGTAAAACCACTTTGCTCAATATGTTGCTGGGGCATTTGGAACCCGATGCGGGCAATGTTCGGCTCGGCAAAAACCTGTCTGTGCTGGTGCTCGATCAAGCGCGGTCGGGCATCAAAAAGGACTGGACGATCAAGGATGCGCTGACCGACGGCGCCGGCGAATTGGTGTCGATCGGCGAGGAAACCATGCACGTCATTGGTTACATGAAAAATTTTCTGTTTCATCCGGCACAAATGCGAACACCCGCCAATGTGCTGTCGGGGGGAGAATTGGCGCGCTTGCTTTTGGCGCGCGGCTTGCGTCAGCCGTCCAATGTGCTGGTCATGGACGAGCCGACCAATGATCTTGATCTGGAAACGCTCGACCTGTTGCAGGAAATGATTGCGGCCTATGACGGCACGGTTATCCTCGTCAGCCATGACCGCGATTTTCTGGACCATACCGTGACCAGCATTATCCGCGCCGAAGGTGCGGGCGCCTGGGTGGAATATGCCGGCGGCTATAGCGATATGCAGGCCCAGCGCAAATCGCAAAACAATGCCATGAACAGGGCGTCGGATGCGGGGCACAGTGCAAACGCAGCGGGCACAGATACATCAGCCAAAATTGCGCCGCGCCGCGCCGCCAATGCGCCGTCCCGCAAGCTGACCTATCGTGACAAATATGCGCTGGAACAATTACCCGTGGAAATGGAAAATTTGCGCGATGAAATTGCCGCGTGCCAGAAGCAGCTGGACGATCCGACACTTTATAGCCGCGATGCGGGCGCGTTTGCAGCATGGGCCGAGAAATTGTCACATGTGCGTATGCGGCTGGAAAAAGCCGAAGAAGAATGGCTGGCGCTGGAAATTTTGCGCGAGGAAATCGAGAGCGGCAGCTGACACCCTATCTGTGCAGGCGCGGCGATCTGCGCTAGGCTGGAAGCAGGAGGATCACGCATGTTGAAACTTGTTTACTGCATTCGCCGCCGCGACGATATTTCGCCGGAAAACTTCTACCGCTATTGGCTGCAAGACCATGCGCCGAAAGTCCGCGGTGTCGCTGAAGCGATCGGGGCGGTGCGCTATGTGCAAAGCCACACATGCCTGCCCGAAATGAACGCCGAATTTGAAAGCGGGCGCGGCACGCAACCCGCTTATGACGGCATTACCGAGGTTTGGTTCCGCGACGAAGACCATATGAACGCGGCCATGGCGAGCCCGGCCGGCGAAGAAGCGGGGCGCTTTCTGGTGTCGGATGAAAGTACGTTTATCGATTTTGCCCAATCGCGTGTGTTTATGACCCGCGAGCACGAAATTTTCGATTTCACCTGACGCTCAGCCGACCGACCATTTTTCGCCATCGCCGGCCAAAACATAGCGCGCATGCTGAAAGGCACGCCCGAGCGTCTGCGTTAAATCGCTGGCGATAATGGCGTGGCCGTCGTGCGCTTTAATGGCCAGCCGCGCGGCATGGGTGTGCAGATAAACGCCGGCTTGGGCAATTTGATCGGCTGCCATTTCACGATGCTGTGCCCACAAGCCGCCAATCAAACCCGCCAGCACATCGCCCGCGCCCGCCGTGCCCAAGCGCCCGTCGGCAAAAGGGCACAAGCTTGTCATCGCGCCGCCGATAAGTGTTCCTGCGCCTTTCAACACCCATATCCCGCCATAGCGGGTTTGCAGGGCTTTGAGTTGGGCAAACCTGTCGGTGGCTGCCAAATCCTCGGTGTCGGCGAGCAGCGCGCGCGCTTCACCCGGATGCGGCGTGGCTATCAACGGAGCAGGGCGCGGTGCAGGCCGGGCGCGCGCCAGCCAACGCAGACCGTCCGCATCCAGAACCAGCGGAATGTCCGCCTGCCACAGCGCTTCGAGTTGGGCGTCAAAACCATCCCCCAAACCCGGCCCGGCAACACACACGTGCCAATCGGCAATGCGTTCCAGCAGGGTTGTCGGCGGTGTCAGAATAAGTTCCGGCGGGCGCTCAAACGCGCTGTCGGGCGTTGCCCAAAACACTTTACCGGCGCCCGCCCGCAAGGCCGCAAGACCGGATAATTGGCCTGCGCCTTCCATGCCAGCCGCCCCGGCCAAGAGTGCAACATTGCCCTTGGTGCCCTTATGGGCGGTCGCGGCGGGTTGGCTTGCCAGAAAGCCGGGCGGTGTGAGCAGGCGCGCGACGGCGGGAGCCAGTTTGGTTTCGCAAAGCAAATCCGAAAAATATAAATCACCGCAATGGTCTGGGCCGTTGCCGGTTAGCAAGCCAGCCTTCAAGGTCAAAAATGTCACCGTAAGGTGCGCGCTCACGCAAACGCCCGGCACGCGCCCGCTATCGGCATCCAGCCCCGACGCAATGTCGAGGGCGATAATTTTGGCAGTGTTGCTTTCATGAACCGCGTTCAGGGCGCGGATGATGTCGGCGATGGCACCTTCCGGCGCGCGGTTCAGCCCGATGCCCAAAAGCGCATCAATGTAAATGTCGGCAGGGGGCAATGCGCCGGCCCAGGGGCGTATTTCAAGGCCCAAATTTTCGCACAGGCCACGCGCGATCTGCGCGTCTTGTTGCGGCGCGCCATAGGCAATCACGCTGACCGGATATCCGGCAAGGTACGCCAAGGCCGCAAGGCCGTAGCCGTCACCGCCATTATTGCCCGGCCCCGCCAGCACGACCACGCAAGTCGCGGCGCGAGGGGCTTGCGCCAGTGCGTTGAGGCGGTCAAGCGCGGCGTGGGCGGCGCGCATCATCAAGGCAAAACCGGGCGTGCCGGCTTCTATGATGGCGCGGTCAATGGCCTTGGTACCAGCGCTGTCATGAATGATGGCGGGAAATGGGGCGTGCAAAGCAAACATGTAAACATTAGAGGGGATTGGCGCAGACCGCGCAAGAATCATATCGCTTGGCAAAGGGGCGTTTTAAGCACTAAGTTACGCGCGCAGGAGATTTATATGAGACACGTTCACCACTTTATTGCAGGTAAGCATGTATCTGGCAGCGACCCGCGAACAGGCGATATTTTCGACCCCGGCACAGGTCAAGTGCAAGCGAAAGTTTGCATGGGCACGCCGGCCGAGCTTGAGCAAGCCGTTAAAGCAGCGCTGGCCGCGCAACCCGAATGGGCCGAAACAAACCCCCAGCGGCGCGCGCGCGTCATGTTTCGTTTCAAGGAATTGCTGGAAGCCAACATGGATGAACTGGCGGTGCTTTTGTCCTCGGAACACGGCAAGGTGATTGCCGACAGCAAGGGCGACATTCAGCGCGGTTTGGAAGTGATCGAGTTTGCCTGCGGCATCCCACATCTTTTGAAGGGCGAATACAGCCAAGGCGCAGGCCCCGGCATTGATATTTATGCCATGCGCCAGCCTTTGGGCGTGGTGGCCGGCATCACGCCGTTTAATTTTCCGGCCATGATTCCGATGTGGATGTTCGGCATTGCGCTGGCGTGCGGCAATGCGTTTATTTTAAAGCCGTCGGAAAAAGACCCTTCCGTGCCCGTGCGCTTGGCCGAGTTGATGCTTGAAGCGGGCGCGCCCGAAGGCATTTTGAATGTGGTGCAGGGTGATAAGGCCGTCGTCGATGCGATTTTAACGCATGACGATATTCGCGCTGTCAGCTTTGTCGGGTCTTCCGACATTGCCCATTATGTCTATTCGACAGGCACGGCGAACGCCAAGCGTGTGCAGGCCATGGGGGGTGCGAAAAATCACGGCATTATTTTGCCCGACGCGGATATGGATCAGGTCGTGGCTGATATTGCCGGCGCTGCTTTCGGCTCGGCCGGCGAACGCTGTATGGCATTGCCTGTGGCGGTGCCCGTGGGTGCGGAAACCGCAGATATTTTTGTCGAGCGTATGCGCGCCGAAATTGACAAGCTGAACATTGGTGTCGCCACTGACCCGGACGCCCATTTTGGCCCCGTCGTGACGTCGGCGCATCGTCAGCGCATTGAAAATTACATCGATATGGGCGTCAAAGAAGGGGCCGAGCTTGTTGTCGACGGGCGCGGCGCTACATTGCAGGGGTACGAAGACGGGTTTTTTATCGGGCCGTCCATGTTCGACCGCGTAACACCGGACATGCAGAGCTATAAGGACGAAATATTCGGACCTGTTCTGCAGGTCGTGCGTGCCGACAGCCTTGAGGAAGCTGCGCGTCTGCCGAGCGAGCATCAATACGGCAATGGCGTGGCGCTGTTCACCCGCAACGGCTTGGCGGCGCGCGAATTTGCCGCGAAAGTTAATGTCGGCATGGTCGGTATTAATGTGCCCATACCGGTTCCGGTGGCGTATCATACATTTGGCGGTTGGAAACGCTCAGCCTTCGGTGATATAAACCAGCACGGCGTGGAAGGCATTAGGTTCTACACAAAAACCAAAACAGTCACCCAACGCTGGCCTTCGGGCGATGTACAAGATCAGTCTTTCGTTATCCCGACCATGGGTTAGGCCACACCGGCGTTCTGCTTTTCCACCTTGCGAGGCTATAAAATGAGCAATGAACATGTTGACGTTCTGGTAATTGGCGCAGGCATTTCGGGCATCAGTGCCGCCCATCATTTGCAGACGCAATGTCCGGATAAATCCTTTTTGATATTGGAGGGCCGCGACTCGATTGGCGGCACTTGGGATTTGTTCAAATATCCCGGCATCCGTTCCGACAGCGACATGTACACGCTGGGCTTTTCATTCCGGCCTTGGCGCGACCCGAAAGCCATTGCCGACGGGCCATCCATCATGTCGTATTTGCACGGTGCGGTCGAAGATGACGGTTTGCACGACAAAATCCGCTTTGGCCGCAAAGTCGTAAACGCCCAATGGTCATCGCAAGCCGCGCAATGGACATTGACTGTGCTGAACACGCAAAGCCAAAGCGAAGAAGTGTTTACCTGTAACTTTGTGCATATGTGCACGGGTTATTACAATTACGAGCAAGGTCACCGACCGGCGTTTCCGGGCGAAAAAAACTTCAAAGGCCCGGTCATTCACCCGCAATTTTGGCCCGAAGACCTCGACTATGAAAACAAAAATGTGGTGGTGATCGGTTCGGGTGCGACGGCTGTGACGCTGGTGCCTGCCATGGCTGAAAAAGCCGCCAAGGTGACCATGTTGCAGCGTTCGCCAACCTATATTGTTTCCATGCCGGCCGAGAACACCTTGGCGAACTGGGCGCGGCGCAACCTGCCGGCAAAGCTTGCCTACGGGCTGACGCGCTGGCGCAATGTATTGTTGAACCGCATCATGTTCTGGTATTGCCGTCGCTATCCCGACAAGGCCAAAAAACTGCTGCTCAAGGGCGTGCGTGCTGAACTGCCCAAAGGTTTTGACATCGAAAAGCATCTGACGCCGCACTATAATGTGTGGGATCAGCGCGTGTGTCTGGCGCCCGATGGCGATTTTTTCGCCGCCTTGCGCGCGGGCACGGCCGATATTGTGACCGACCATATTGAATGTTTCACCAAACGCGGTGTGAAGGTGAAGTCGGGCGCGGAAATCGACGCCGATATTATCGTCAGCGCGACCGGGCTTGATCTCAAATTTTTCGGAGGCGTCGATATTCAGGTCGACAATAAGCCCGTGCTCGCCAAAGACACCATGACCTATAAGGGCATGATGTTTTCCGGCGTGCCGAATTTGGCCCTGTCCAGCGGCTATACCAATGCCTCGTGGACGCTGAAATGCGATTTGACATCAGCCTATGTGTGCCGACTCTTGAACCATATGGACAAAAAGGGTTACACCCAGGCGCGTCCCGAGCTTGACTGGGCCGATATGGAGGTGGCGCCGTTGCTGGATTTCACCTCTGGCTATGTGGTGCGTAAACTCGACGAATTGCCAAAGCAAGGCACGGTGACCCCGTGGCGGCTGCATCAGAATTATCTGCTGGATATCATGATGCTGCGGATGGGGCGCGTGACGGACGGCATCGCTTTTTCGCGTGCTGATAAATCCGCATAAATCAGCCCGGCTTGTTTTTCTAAATTTCGTGCAGGACAGCGCGCAAGGTTGAAAACAGCGTGTCGATTTCCGCGCGCGTGATGATCAGCGGCGGCGACAGGGCAATCGTATCGCCCGTAGTGCGGATCAGCACGCCCTTGTCGAAAGCCGCGCGGAAGGCATCAAAAGCACGTTTGACCGGAGCACCGTCAATCGGGGCAAGTTCGACCGCCCCCATCAGACCGATATTGCGAATATCAATGACATGGGGACAATCGGCCAGCGCGTGCAGGCCGTCTTCCCATTGCTGGCTAAGCTCGGTGGCGCGCGTCAGCAAGTTTTCGCGCTCATAAATATCAATGGTGGCAAGCGCCGCAGCGCAAGCTGCCGGATGACCCGAATAAGTGTAGCCGTGGAAAAACTCGATCAGATGTTCGGGGCCGTCCATAAAGGCATCGTGAATTTCTTGGCTTACCATGACAGCTCCCATCGGAATGGTGGCGCTGGTCAGCCCTTTGGCGAGCGCCATAATGTCGGGCGTTACGCCAAAATAATCACTGCCAAAGGCCGCGCCAAGCCGCCCGAAACCGGTAATGACCTCGTCGAAAATAAGCAGAATACCGTGTTGCGTGCATAATTCACGCAAGCGTTCCAGATATCCCACGGGCGGCACCAAAACGCCGGTTGAGCCGGCCACAGGTTCGACCATCACCGCGGCGATGCGTGTGGGCCCGTATTTGTCGATCAGCACTTCAAGATGGTCGGCAAAATCTGCACCGTGTTCGGGCTGGCCGCGCGAAAACGCATTGCGCGCCAAATCATGCGTGTCGGGCAAATGGTCGGTGTCGGGCAGAAGCGGGCCAAATGCCGCCCGATTATTGGGGATGCCGCCGGCGGAAATGCCGCCATAATTGACCCCGTGATAGCCGCGCGCGCGCCCGATGAGAATGGTGCGTTCGGTCTCGCCGCGCGCGTGGAAATAGGCGCGTGCAATTTTCATGGCGGTGTCGGCGCTTTCGGAACCGGAATTGGTGAAAAAGGCTTGCGTCAGATTTGCCGGCGTTATGGCGCGCAAGCGATTGGCGAGGTCAAAAGCCAAAGGATGCGCGACTTGCAGATTGGGCGCATAATCGAGCACACCCAGCTGGTCGGCAATCGCGGCGGTGATTTCGGGCCGACAATGACCGGCATTGACACACCACAAGCCCGCCGTGCCGTCGAGAACTGTGCGTCCGTCAGTGGTTTTGTAATACATGCCTTCAGCGCTGGCGAGCAGACGTGGGGTCTGCCGGAACTGGCGGCTTGCCGTAAACGGCATGAAGAAAGCATCAAGGTCGTTGGGTGTTTGCATTTTTTTGATCGTACGGCAAATCGCGCGGCATGTTTGAGGGTCACTCAGGTCAATCTTGCCCCAATGCGCGAGTTGAGGCAAACTCGGTAAATCGGGGGGAATTACTTATGAGAATATCACGTGTTGGCGCATTTGCGCTGGGCTTTGTGCTGGTTTCACATGCGGCGAATTTATCAGCCACGGCGGCCCCGGTCGACCGGCAGGCTTTTTATGGCGAGACGCATGTGCACACGAAGCTGTCTTTCGACGCTTTCATTTTTGGCAATCGCAATGGGCCCGACGAGGCTTATCGTTTTGCCAAGGGTGAGAAAATTTTCCACCCTGCCGGATTTGAAATGAAATTGCGCGTGCCGCTGGATTTTCAGGCCGTGACAGACCACGCCATGTATCTCGGCATGGTGCCCGCCATGTTCGACACTTCGACGAAAGTGTCCGAACACCCCGTTTCGACCGGATTGCGCGAAGCGGAAACGCCGAGTGCACGCCGTCTCGCCTTTGCGTCGATGATGCCTTATCTCGGCCAGATTGTGGAAGATGACCTGCTGGATATGGATATTGTGCGCTCGGCGTGGAAAGAAATAATCGCCGCCGCCGAACGCCATAACGACCCCGGGCAATTCACCGCCTTTACGGGATATGAATACACCTCGTCGCAAAATAATTTTGAAAACCTGCACCGCAATGTGATTTTCGCCGACGGCGCGCCGGATGAGCCGTTTTCGCGTTTGGTGTCGATGAACCCCGAAAATCTGTGGCGCTGGATGGACAGCCTGCGCGCGCAGGGCATGGACAGTATTTCGATCCCGCATAATTCAAACGGGTCGGATGGTTTTATGTTCAGCACCGAGACCTATGACGGGCATCCGATCACGCAAAGCTATACTGATCTCAGAATGCGTAACGAACCGATTGTAGAGGTCACACAAGTAAAGGGCACCTCTGAGACGCATCCGCTATTGTCGCCGCGCGACGAATTTGCAGCGTTTGAGATCATGCCGTATCAGATTGCGACATGGAGGTCGAGCCGCCATCAGGGGTCGTATGTGCGCGAAGCCTATCTGCGCGGGCTGGCCTTGCAGCAGGCCGGTGCCGGCAATCCCTACAAATTCGGCCTCATCGGTGCCTCCGACACGCATGTCGGCGCGGGCGCTTTTGACGAGAATAATTATTGGTCGAAAATCGGCATTGTCGACGCTTCGGGCAAGCTGCGCGGCTCGGTTCCGTTGAGTTGGCGCGAGCGGCTGGCCGCACAAATATCGCGGCTAGCGAATATGTATTATATGCGCCAAGTGCCGGCAGCGGCGAATGTCGGAACCGCGCCGACCAATCCGGCACCGGGCTATATGCACCAGCAATGGTCGACCTGGGGGGCGTCGGGTCTTGCGGGTGTTTGGGCTGAGGAAAATACGCGCGAGTCCATTTTTGCCGCCATGCGGCGTAAAGAAACCTTTGCCACAAGCGGCCCGCGTATGCGGGTGCGCTTTTTCAGCGGTTATGGGCTGGGTGATGATATTTTCGATCAAGCCGATATGGTTTCCAAGGCTTATGCGCGCGCCGTGCCCATGGGCGGCGACCTTGTGGCGCAAGGAAAGCAATCGCCCGAGTTTCTGGTTTGGGTAACGCGCGACCCGGCGAGCAATGCGCTGCAACGCGCTCAAATTGTAAAGGGTTGGATCGACGCTGAGGGCAACACGCAAGAAGCCGTGTTCGATGTGGCCTGTGCCGGCGGCGCGGCGGTGAACCCCGAAACGCAGCGTTGCCCGGAAAACAACGCCACGGTTGATGTATCGACCTGTGCCACCAGTGCCGATACAGGCGCCGACGAATTGCGTACCGTGTGGCGCGACCCGACATATGTAGCCGGGCAAAGCGCGGCTTATTATGTCCGTGCGCTGGAAAACCCGACCTGCCGCTGGTCAAGTTGGGATGCCCTGCGTGCGGGTACGCTGACCAACCCGTCGCTGCCGACAACCATTCAAGAGCGCATTTGGTCTTCGCCGATCTGGATTGAGAATTAATCGATGAACCAGCGCCGGATTCGCCAGCTTCTTCGCGCGCTGGTCACAGATCGTTTTGTCTGGTTTTTGCTGATCGGGGTTTTGCTGTTTGGCGTCGACCGCTGGCGTCAGAGCGATGAAGCCTATCGCATTATTGTCGACCTGCCCCTGCTGGAAAAATTGACGGCCCAATGGCAAGGCCAGACCAAGCGCCTGCCCGACGCCAATGAATTGGACGCGCTGGTTGAAGGATATGTGCGCGAGGAAATTCTGGTGCGCGAGGCGCGCCGCCTCGGTCTTGACCAAGATGATGTCATCATCCGGCGGCGGCTTGCCCAGAAATATGAATTTTTTCTCGCCGGTGCCGATAATGCGGCTGCGCCCGATGCTGCCACCTTGCGGCAATTCTTCGACGCCAATCGCGCGCGCTACCGACTGCCCGAAACCTTTACCTTCAACCATGTTTTTGTGGACGACGCCGATGCGGCCAGCGCCATGGCCGCGCAGTTAAATAAAGATGAAAGCGGCTGGCGGACACAAGGACGCCCGTTCATGCTCAAGCGCAATTATCGCGCCGTGGCGACCGACAGGTTGGCCGTCGACATGGGCGATGGGTTTGTAACCGCTTTACGCGCGGCCCCCGAAGGGCGTTGGATCGGCCCGGTGCGTTCGGCCTTTGGCGTGCATGCGGTCAAATTGATTGCGCGCGCGGCGGGCGGTGACGTCGCGTTTGATGATGTTGTAGCCCGCGTGACGCGCGATTGGCAGGTGCGCCAGCAGGAAATGACCCGCAACGCGGCGCTCGATGCGTTGCGCCGCGACTATACGGTCGAATTGGCCCCGGTTGACCCGCAGCCATGAGGTTTTGCCATTTTCTTCTGTTCGGCTTTGCCCTGATGGTTTTCGCCGTTGCCTGGGTGTCGCCACTGCGCGCTCACGAGGTGCGGCCGGGGTTTTTGAAAATCGACGAAACCGCGCCCGAAACTTATACGGTGAGTTGGAAACAACCCGTGCGTGGTGGGATGCAGAGCGTTGCGGGTCTGGGCTTGCGCCCGGTTTTTCCGGCCGCGTGCACACGCGCTTCCGACAGCACCATGCGATTGTCGCCGGGCTTACTTGTTGAAACCTTCACGCTCACCTGCGCGGGAGGCTTGCGCGGACAGGCAATCGGCATTGAGGGCTTGCAGAAAACCATAACGGATGTGTTTGTGCAGTTGCACGAAGTCGACGAAAATCCGGTGCATATGCGGCTGACGCCCGAACAACCCATGGCGCAATTCACCGGCGGCGTCGGTCTTGCCAATTATCTGTGGTTGGGGGTCGAGCATCTTGTGTTGGGCTATGACCACATTCTTTTTGTCATCGGTCTGGTCATGCTGGTGTCGGGCTGGCGACGCCTTGTGTTGGTCATCACAGGGTTCACAGCGGCACACTCGGTGACGCTCGGGCTTTCGGTTCTGGATGTTATTTACCTGCCCGCCGCGCCGGTTGAGGCCGTAATTGCCTTATCGATTATTTTTGTCGCCACCGAATTGTTGCGCCTGGCGCACGCGCGCGCGGCGCTAACCCGGCGCCACCCGCAAATTATTGCGCTGGCCTTCGGCTTGTTGCATGGGTTTGGCTTTGCCGGCGTGCTGGCCGATATTGGTCTGCCGCGCGACACCAGCTTTTTTGCGCTGGCGCTGTTCAATATTGGTTTGGAAATCGGCCAGCTTGGGGTGGTGGGTGTGTGTCTGGGCAGCGCGTATCTGGCACGTCGCGCCGCCATGCCGCCAGCTTATGCTGCGCGCGTGCAAACCGGCATGGTCTTGGTTATGGGCGGGCTGGCGAGCTATTGGTTTGTCGCCCGCACCGCGCAAATTATCGGCTTTTGACGCCGGACGGATGCCCGATTACTCGGCCGCTGACGCCACGTCGTCAAATCTTGCTTCGCGTTTTTCCATCTCGGCCATCACGGCTTCGATCTGGTTCGGTCCGCCAATAATGGCATCCTGAATTTCGCTTTCCAGCAGCAGCGTTTCCGGCAGATGGCGGTCGGCCGGCTCATTGTAAAGTCGCTTGATGCCGCGCACAGCCTCGGGATTGCGCGCAGCAATTTGGTGCGCCACGTCGAGCGCATGCGCCACCGGGTCATCGTGAATACGCGTCAAGAAGCCGATATCGAGCGCTTCATCGGCCTCAAAAATCCGCCCCGTCATGGCAAGTTCCTTCAAAATGTCTTCGCGCGCCAGCCGCGCCATGACATGCGTGGTGCCCATATCCGGCACGAGACCCCATTTGATCTCCATGATCGAGAATTTCGTGCCCGGCGCAGCAAAGCGCATATCGGCACCCATGAAAACCTGAAACCCACCGCCCAGCGCAAAGCCTTGCGCGGCAGCGATGACAGGCACGCCGATCTCGCGCCACACGCAGGCCGTTTTTTGCGGTTCGTTGGCGAGGCCATGCGTGCGGTCCGTCAGCGGTCGGCGGGCGGGTTTTTCGCCTGTTTGACCGGCGTCGGCAGTCGCGCTGAAATTGCTCATATCGAGGCCGGCACAAAAAGCGCGCCCCTCGCCCGACAACACAATCGCGCGCAAGCCGGCTTCATCTTTCAAGCGTTCGCCCGCGTCAATCAGGGCTTTCATCATCTTATTGTCCAGCGCGTTCATTTTGTCGGCGCGTACCATCCGCACATGGGCGATTTGGTCTTCAATCGTAATGTCGACACGGTCTTGCATGGTTTGATCCTCCAGCCTTTTGGTGCGTGTAAATTTTATGCGTGCGGTCGCGTGTGGAATTGCCCAAACGCCGCCGCATAAATTTCATGGCTCTCAGCATAACAAGACTGCCTGTGCTTGTCAGGGTAAAATTCGGCCCGTATTCGGTTGCCGGCCCCGGCTGCATCGCCCAGCGTGGCAAACGCGCCGTCGCCATGCGCTGCCAATAGCGCTGCGCCATAGGCCGCGTCGGTGTGCTCGGGCACGCGCAAGCACGCCCCGGTCATATCCGCGATCATCTGACACCAAAATTCGCTGCGCGCGCCGCCACCCAGCAGCGTCGCCTCGGTCGCTTGCATATTCATGCTCTGCCAAATCTGCGTGAGCGCATGCGCGATGCCTTCAAACACGGCGCGCGCAAGATGCGCTTGGGTCGTCGCGCGATTTATGCCCGTAAAACTCGCTGTCAGTTGGGGGTTCCAATGCGGTGCGCGCTCGCCGGCCAAATACGGGTGAAACAAAACCCCTTCGGCACCGGCCGGTACCTCGGCGGCCATATGCGCAATTTGCGCGAGTGTGAGGGTCGGCGCAAATGTCGCCGCGAACCAATCAAGCGCGCCGGTGCAGCTATTCATGCCGGCAGCATGATAATAAAGCCCGTCTGCCACATGCGGATAAACTGATACGGGCGGGCGCGGGGCAAGCGCGGCGTCGACCTGCGCGACCACCCCGGCCGAGGCCAGTTTGATGCTTGTTTTGCCCGCGTGCGGTGCGCCGCAGCACAGCCACTCGACCGTGGTGTCGATGGTGCCCTGATAAACGCTGACATCGGGCGGCAGATGAAACGCGGCGGCCCGCGCGTCTGTAATGCCGGTTTTCTGCAAGGGCGAGACCAATTCGGGCATGCAGATTTGGTTAATCTTGGCGTGCTCAAGCAAGCTCGGTGCCCAGTTGGCTTGGCGTATATCGCCCAGCATCGCTCCTGTGGCCTCGCCCATATCGCTATAGAAGTCGCCTGTGAGTTGGGCGCGCAGCCAGTCTTTGGCAAAATAAACCCGCGCGAGGCGGCGCATTAATTCAGGCTCGTGGGCGTTTAACCAACATAGCTGGGGCAGCGTCCATGTCGGATTGGGCACATTGCCGGCAATCTGCAAAATCTCCGGTTTCGCGCGCAACGCCTCGGCTTGGGCGCCGGCACGTTGGTCGCTCCACATAATCGCCGGGCGCAAGGGCGCGCCCGCGGCATCGCACAACACTGCAATATGCGCGCCGCCTGTAAATGCCAATGCGCGCAAGCCCTGAAACTCGTTTGGAAAGTCTGAGCGCAATTTGTGGAGCCCAAATTTCAGGGCGTCGCGCCACGCTGCCGGATTTTGCTCGGCATGGCCGCGCGCGGGCGTATTCGTGGTGAGCGGCACGGCGCAGCCCGCAACGGGCACGGCTCGCGCGTCAATGAGAGACAGTTTGAGCGCACTTGCGCCCAGGTCAATGCCGAGGAAGAAGCTCATAACGGCTTATACCTTATGCACAGCGCTCCGGCATGGAAAAACGGCGCCTGAACCGTGCCAACAAAAAAGGGCGCCCGCATAGCGGACGCCCCGTGAATTTGGTTTTAAGGCAAATCCAAATTATTTTCGCGCGCCAGTGGACCGCGAAGGTTGCTCCACGTCCACTCTATAACGCCGGACTTTAAACCCTAAATCAGACCTTTCACTAGACAATGGATCACCTCCTTTCGGTAGTTGAAGAAACAAGCTAAGTGTAGGGTGATTTGCACCGTCTAACAAAAGGTTTATGCTGGTTTTCGTCAGAAATTTAAGGAGCGCGGCATGGTTCGTTTTCAGATAATCCCGGTAACACCGTTTCAGCAAAACTGTACTGTCTTCTGGAACGAAGAAACCATGAATGGCGCGGTTGTCGATCCTGGCGGCGATCTGGCTTTGCTCGACAAGTTCATTGACGAACAGGGCATCAAGATTGAAAAAATTCTGGTGACGCACGGCCATCTCGACCATGCGGGCTCTGTCGCGGAAATGGCCGCTGCACGAGACATTCCGATCATTGGGCCGCACAAGGACGATAAATTCTGGATCGACGGCATGCCCGAAGCGGCCAACCAGTTCGGGTTCCCGCCGGCGCTGGCTTTCGAGCCTGACCAGTGGCTCGAGCATGGCGACGTTGTCGCCGCCGCTGATACAAGTTTTGACGTTGTGCATTGCCCGGGCCATACGCCTGGCCACGTTGTGTTTGTGCAATCCGAGCACAAGGTTGCCATGGTGGGTGATGTGCTGTTCAAAGGATCGATTGGGCGCACGGATTTTCCCAAAGGCGATTATCAGCAGTTGATTTCGTCAATCACCGACCGGCTGTGGCCGCTGGGGCTTGATATCACTTTCATTCCGGGCCACGGCCCGACCTCAACCTTCGGCTTCGAAAAAGAAACCAATCCGTTTGTGTCCGATACCGCGCTTGGCTGAGCCGGTGTTCACCCTCGACCCGCGCCTTGCCGCCGACAGTTTTGAAATTTGCACGCTTGACGCGGTGCAGGTGCGGCTCATGGACGATGCGCGCTATTGGTGGCTGGTGTTGGTACCCGAATTTGACGGAGCGGTGGAGTGGCATCATTTGGACGCCGCGGCCCGACACCATTTGTTCGATGTGGCGACGCAGGTCGCGTCTGTGGTGGAAAATCTGGCGCAGGCCGACAAAATGAACATTGCCGCGCTCGGCAATATGGTGCGTCAGCTTCACGTGCATGTGATCGCGCGCCATGCGGGTGATGCTGCTTGGCCGGGGCCGGTTTGGGGGGTTGGCGATACGCTGGCGCTAGATGCGCCCACGCGCACAGCGCGCACCGAGGCATTGCAAAGTCATTTGCTGGCCTGAAGCATAGGTCGATGGCTTACTCGGCGGCGTCGCGATTGCCGCCATGATTATATTCGGACAAATCCGGGCGCTTCATTTCGCGGATAAAACGCATGGTCGAATGCGGCCATAAAGTGTGGTTGGCACCGGCTCCGGCCTGATACCAACTCTGGCACCCGCTATTCCATACCTTGCCGTCCAGCCCTGCATGCACGTTTTCCGTGAACGTTTTTTGGGCCTCCGGTTTGGGGTCGACATAAGTGAGCCCCCGCTTTGCCAACCCTTTGATAAGCTCGGTGATATAATGCACCTGCGCTTCAATCATAATAATCACCGAATTATGTCCAAGCCCGCTATTGGGGCCAAGCAGCATGAAAAAATTCGGGAACCCCGCGATGGCAACCGAGCGGTGCGATGTGATGCCGCCGGCCCAGCTTTCGGCAAGATCGCGCCCGCCGGGCCCGGTCACACCGAATTTTGAGAGAAAGTCAAAAGGCTTAAAGCCAGTGGCGTAAATAATGACATCGGCCGGATGCGCGGAGCCGTCGGCCGTGACAATGCCGGTTTCGGTAATTTCGGAAATACCGTCGGTAATCAGTTCGGCATGGGTGCGTTGCAGCGCTTCAAAATAGCCGTCGATCATCAAAATGCGTTTGCAGCCAACCTGAAAGTCAGGCGTCAGTTTGGCCCGAAGTTCGGCATCGGTGACGGTTTCCTCCAAATGCTGCATCGCTGTTTTGCGGAGCCTGCGCTGCATGAAGCTGTCGGCAACAAAGGCTGGGAAAAACAGCAATTCGCTGCGTAAATATAACAGACCGCGCAGCGCCAGGCTGGTGAAGGGCAGATTTCTGTGCAGCCATTTGCGCCAGGCCGGATATTTTTTGTTCATACGCGGCAACACCCAATTCGGCGTGCGCTGATAGACATCAAGATGGGCCACCTTGTCGATAATTTGCGGGACGACCTGCACGGCGCTGGCAGCGCTGCCGATAATCGCCACGCGCTTATTGGTCAGATCAACCTCATGATCCCAATGCGCGGTGTGAAAATTTGGGCCTTTGAATTTTTGCATGCCCTTAAAGTCCGGCGTTTGCGCCACATGCAACCCGCCCATGGCTGACACCACAATATCGGCGGTTTCGGATTTGCCATCGGCAAAGTCAAGCCGCCACACGCCGTTTTCATATGTCGTATGCGTCAGCGTGCGGTTGAACGCGCAATAGTCCAAAAGCCCGTGCTTTTCGGCCGTTGCCTCACAATATTGCTGGATCTCGCCGCCCGGTGAAAACGCCTCGCTCCAATCCGGATTGCGCTCGAAGGAAAACGAATAAAGATGCGACGGCACATCACAGGCGACGCCCGGGTAATTGTTTTCGCGCCATGTGCCGCCGACGCGGTCGGCTTTTTCATAAATCGTGAAATTCGTGAAACCCGCCTTAATCAGGGCGTGCCCCATCGCCATGCCCGACATGCCAGCTCCAAGGACAGCAATTTTCAGATTTTTGTTCATTTGTTCGCTCCCGCTAAGTTGCCCTTTTCGGTTTGAGGACTAGCTTTGCATTATAAGTTAGGGATGTGAAATGGAAAAGCCAATAAGAGTTGATGGCGCATATGCCGCCCCGCAACTGGCCTCGTTCGGTGCAGATTTTAAAGCGCTCATATTCGGCGCGACAGGCGCGTTGGGCGGGGCCTTCGCCGATGCGCTTTTGCAACAGGCCCACACACTTGTCACGGCAAGCCGAGGCGACCTGCCAGAAACCGCTGCCGCGCGCCAGCATCATTTTGTCTGCGACATTGGCGAGGAGGCCAGCCTTGCCGCAATGGCGACAGCGGCTTCCGAATTGGCACCGTTTGACCTGATCATCAATGCCACCGGCTTGTTGCACGATGGTGCGTTTGATGTGCAACCAGAAAAGGCCATGCGCCAGATTTCGGCCGATGCCATGGCGCGGGTGTTTGCCGTCAACGCCATCGGCCCGGCGTTGATTATGAAATATTTTCTGCCGCTTTTGGCGCGCGACAAAAAAGCGGTTATGGCGCATTTGTCCGCGCGCGTCGGGTCTATTTCTGATAACCGGTTGGGCGGCTGGTATAGCTATCGCGCGGCAAAATCGGCACAGAATATGCTGGTGCGTACCGCCGCCATCGAATTTGCCCGGCGTGCGCCAAACGGCGTCATTGTCGGGCTGCACCCCGGCACGGTTGACAGTAATTTATCGGCCCCGTTTCAACGCGGCACATCGCCGGACAAAGTTTTTGCACCCGCCCGCGCCGTGGCGCATTTGCTGGGTGTGATCGAAAATTTAACCGCCGCAGACAGCGGCGGCGTGTTCGCTTGGGACGGCGCGCGCCTCGAGGCGTGATCGCGCAGGCGCGGTTAGTTTTTTTCCAATCTGCGAAAATCGGCGGGGAGTTGTTGGCCGTTAAAATCAATGTGCACAATATTGGTCTGATGGCGCCGACACCACACTTGCAGGCCCCATTGGGTAAATCCAATATCGACCGCGGCATAGTCCTGCAACGATATTTTCGGCTCGATATGCGCCACTTCCTCGGCGCATTTTGAGCAAGCCACATAGCTGTCAATGTTCAGGCTCAGCGCCTCAACGGGCAGAGTCGGTTTTGTGCTCATTCACAAACTCTCCAGAAATTTCGCTGCGCTGTCGGAAATCGCGGCGCGGCGCGCATCATCCATTTTGTCCAATGTGCGATACACCATGCCCATGCGCGGATTGCCAGCCAGCTTGTCGCGGTTTCGCGTCAAAAAATCCCAGTATAGATAATTGAACGGGCAGGCGGTGTCGCCCGTGGGCTCTTTGACCTTGTAGTCGCATGTGCGGCAATAATCCGACATGCGGTTCACATAAGCCCCCGACGCCGCATAGGGCTTTGAACCGACCACGCCGCCATCGGCAAACAGCGCCATGCCGTGCGTGTTGGGCAGTTGCACCCACTCATAAGCATCGGCATAGACTTCGAGATACCATTGATTGACGGCTTGCGGCGCAATGCCGGCCAGCAAGGCGAAATTGCCGGTAATCATGAGGCGCTGAATGTGGTGGGCATAAGCGTGCTCGCGCGTCGCCTCAACCGCGGCCCGCAGACACGCCATTCGGGTTTCGCCCGTATAATAAAAATCCGGCAGGGCGCGGTCAGCCTCGAAATAATTTGTGTGTGCATAATCCGGCATTTTCAGCCAGTAGACGCCGCGGATAAATTCGCGCCAGCCCAAAATTTGCCGAATAAAGCCTTCAACGGCATTGAGCGGGGCTTGATGAGTGTGCACGCGCGCCTCGGCTGCGCGACACACCGCCAGAGGGTCAAGCAGCCCCAAGTTCAGACTGGCTCCGACAAGGCTGTGATACACAAAAACCTCGCCGGTTTTCATGGCATCTTGATAATCGCCAAAATGCGGCAGGCACGTGTCGAGAAAATAGCCGAAATCGGCTTCGGCCTCCTCATGCGTGACAGGCCAAGCGAAATTTTCGAGGTCGCCGAAATGATTTGAAAACCGCGCGGCGACCAGATCGATCACGCCGGCTGTTACTGCATCGGGCTGACGGCGGGGGCGGGGCGGCACAATTTGGTCTGCGGGCAGTTTCTTTCTGTTTTCCGCGTCATAATTCCACTGGCCGCCCAGCGGTTCGCCGTCCTGCATCAAAATATCGGTTTGGCGACGCAGGTCACGATAAAAATACTCCATACGCAACTGCTTGCGCCCCTCCGCCCATTGTGCGAACGCCTCATGCGAGGCGATGAACCGCGTGTCGGGCGTGATGGTGAGCGCTGTGCCCGATGGCGGCACCCAGCCGCGCAGCACGCTGTCGAGGCGGTACTCGCCCGGCTCGGTGACATAAATTTTCTGCGGCTCCAGCGTGTCACAAATATGTGTCAGCACATCTGCCATATTGGTGAGCTTGGCATGTTCGCCATAAGCCAGATAATGCACCTTGCGGCCTTGCGCGCGCAGCTTTTCGGCAAAATGGCGCATGGCCGAAAACACCAAGACAATTTTTTGTTTGTGATGCCCGACATAATTGGCTTCGTCGGCCACTTCCGCCATGAAAATATCGGCATCGGGTGCCGCGGCTTCGAGGCTGGACAGTGAAAAACTCAACTGATCGCCCAAGATCAATACAGCCTCGCTCATCGGGTATCCTTTTGTGCCATTTTGCAACGCTGCGAACAGTACACAACATTATCCCAGTCGCGCGCCCATTTCTTGCGCCAGGTAAAGGGGCGACCACATGTGCGGCATTGTTTTTGCGGCAGCTCGGATTTTTTTCGCATTTTCATGGCGATGAAATGGGGCGCAAACCCGGCGGGTCAAATTTATCACGGGCAATTCATCTGCGTTATATTGACTTCCAAGACGGGCTTCACCATGCTACGCGCCGAACATAAAGAGGAAAAAATGACATCTCGCCTTCGTCCCTTCATGGTCAGCTTAATGACCGGTCGTCGACTGCAAAAAATTCAACGTGGGCTGCACGAACTAAGACGGCGAATGTCCGGTCGGTCGCATCAGGTCATTTATTTTCACCAAATTGATGACCCGTATAGCCACTTGCTTGTGCAAGCCTTGATGCGAATTCAAAGCAGCTACGACATTGACCTGCAATTACGCATTGTGCCCTCGCCATCGGATGAGGTCGCACCCGAACGCACCGCGTTGGAGAATTATTCGCGCCGCGATGCGTGCGCCATTGCGCCGTTTTACGATTTGCAATTCGCCGATCCCGGGCACCAGCCGGGCCGCGATATCTGTCAACTGGCCGTGCGCGCATTGGTGGCTACGGGCAATAAGGTCGCCGCCGCCGTTGATATCGGCACCGCGCTCTGGGCCGATGATTCCCAGGCCCTTTCCAAACTTCCTCTGGTCAGCGACAGCCTGGCCGACGAACATTTGGAAAATGGCAAGCGCGAGCGTGAGGCGCTGGGGCATTATCTGGGTGGCACACTTTATTATGCCGGCGAATGGTATTGGGGTGTTGACCGCCTGCCTTATCTGGAAGAACGCCTCACCCAGGCCGGCCTGCAGCGCAGCGGACACCGCCAAGTGGTGCAGTTTCAAACCCGCCCTGAATTTATGTCAAAACCTGCCCAGCGGCGTCTGACATTGGAGTTTTACCCCTCGATCCGCAGCCCCTATAGCTATATTTCCATGCCGGAAACATTTGCGCTGCCCGAGCATTATCCGGTCGATCTCGTCGTGCGTCCGGTATTGCCCATGGTGATGCGGAACTTGCCCGTCCCGCCGATCAAGGGCCGCTATATCATCCGCGACACCAAGCGCGAAGCCGACCG
>MDTB01107747.1_pt1 | contig 29392 bp, 27 predicted proteins | sample 811161 | NCBI WGS metagenome assembly MDTB01 (sample SAMN05326650, study PRJNA326480) | marine metagenome | isolation source: seawater | place: Mediterranean Sea | collected 2009
AAATTTATATAATGTTGAAGTGTGTACGACAAATTTTGGTAACCTTAACCGTCCACACTTCTCTTCTTAAATTTTTACTTTTTAAATAGCTAATTGGGTATAAAAAGCCCAATAATTCTCAAAAATTTTATTGTTTTACTAATAATTTACTGAGAAAGTTCGATGCTTATAGGCTAAAACTGATGGAAATCAAGCATATTAGATTAAAAAAATGACAAAAAATGCAGAATTTTGGGGGGTTTTTTTTGATTTTTTGTCAACGCTAAACTATTAATTGCAATTTAAAAAGTATCAATGTTAAACAAAATTAAATCCATACTTAAAAAAAACACTGAAGTTTTTGCACTAACTTTATTAATCCTAATTACTATAATATCGACTTCATATTACAATTATTCTTACAAAGAAATTTATAAAAATTATAGAAATACAATTAACAATATCTATTTTAAAAAAAGTGTAAGTCATTTATTGAACAATTTAGAGCCTAAATTTAAAAAAATTGAGCATAGAATATCAGCCGGGGAAACTTTTGATAATATTTTAGAAAAATATTCTATTGATAAATCAGAAATAAGCCAAGTAAAAAAAAAAATTGGTAAAAAAGTTAATCTAAATAAATTGAATATTAACCAAAGAATAGTATTCACTTTGGATCAAACAAATAATTTACTAAAAGACTTTATTTTTCAAATATCAACTACAGAAAAAATTTATTTAACACGTGACACTAAAACAGATGAATTTAGTCGAAAAATTTTAGTCACAAAATTAAATAAAGATATAATTTACAGTGAAAATATTATTCTACAAAGTCTTTATAAGTCAGCAACAGACAAAAAGATACCTGCTAATATAATAATTGAGTTCGCAAGAGTTTATGGTTTTCAAGTTGACTTTCAAAGAGATATTAGAAAACAAGATAGTTTTCAAATCATGTATGAAATTTTTGAAGATGATAAAGGAAAAATAATAGAAACAGGCAATATTCTTTATGCTAATCTTAGATTGAGTAGTGAAGATAATTCTTTATATTATTTTGATAAAGATGGGAGTGAAGGTCATTATGATAAAAACGGTAAAAGTGTTCGAAAGGCTTTAATGAAAACTCCAATTAATGGAGCTAGATTGTCTTCTCCCTTTGGAATGAGAAAACACCCTATTGATGGTTTTAACAAAATGCACCGAGGAACAGATTTTGCTGCTCCTATGGGTACACCAATTATGGCCTCTGGTAATGGAGTTATAAAAAAATCTGGTTGGTGTGGTGGTGGTGGAAATTGTATTGTAATAAAACATAACTCTGTTTATCAGACTATATATGCTCACATGTCAAAATTTGCAAAAGGGATTAGAAGTGGAGTTAGAGTCAAGCAGGGGCAAGTAATTGGTTATGTTGGTTCTACTGGAAAATCTACAGGGCCTCATTTACATTATGAAGTAATTGTAAATGGAAAAAAAGTTAATTCTCAAAAGTTGAAATTACCATCTGGCAAAATATTAAAAGGTGAAGATAGAAAGTTATTTGAAACAAAAAAAATAAAATTTGATGTGTTAAAATCTGAAAAGATAATTGGTTTAAATTAGTTTATCTCAGTCTGAGCTTCTGTAGGAAGCTTTTCAACATTTTTCTTATTATTATCTAAGTCGTTACTCTCTGAAAATTTAGATTTTTTTATACTTTCTTGTTCATTTAATATTCTGGTAAAATGATCTGCATGTTGAAAGTAATTTTCAGACAATATTTTATCTCCACCAGACAGCGCCTCTCTAGCTAAATTATTATACTTTTCTATTAGTTTTGGGGCATTATGATTGTTCCTGCCTGGAAGTTTTCTTTGAAAACTATCATTGTTAGTAAAATTGGAATTAAACTTATTCCTATCACCATTAGATTTATAATTTCTATCGTTTCTTCTAAAATTATTTCTTCTACTATTATTGTTTCTAAAAGTTACCATAACTTGAATTAACCTAAATTTTTGTACAGATTATGCATCTGTCGTTTTTTGAAAAATCTTTTAAAACTTTGTTTATATAAAAGCCTCTATTTTTTAACAATTTTTTTACCTTTTCTTTTTGATTAAAACCTATTTCTATAATCAATTTGCCATTTTTTTTAATCAGCTCAGATGATTTATTAATAACTTTTCTGATTTCTGATGTTCCTTCTAACCCACCATCAAGTGCCAAATTTGGTTCAAAATCCACAACATTTTTTTCCAAATATTTCAAATCTGATTTTTTAATATATGGAGGATTTGATAAGATTAAATCATATTTGCCATAATCAAAATTGTCAATATCTGATTTAAAAAGTTTAATTCTATTATCAATATTAAGTTTGAGCATATTTATTTTACATAAATCAAGGCTTTTTTTACTAATGTCCACTCCAATTCCATAAAAATCTTTTTTTTCTTTTAAAATAGATAGCAATATACAGCCAGATCCAACACCTATATCTAAAACTTTTAATTTTGATTTATTTTTAGTTAATTTTAATACCTGCTCTATTATCACTTCTGTATCAGGTCTAGGTATCAATACCGCATCAGAAACAATAAATTCATAATTCCAAAAAAATTTTTTACCAATTAAATATGCAACAGGTTTTCCCAAAGAACGTAATTTTATAAGTCTTTTAAAATGATTAAATGTATCCTCACTTATTTTCATATCTAAATTTAAAAGAATATATTCTCTTGTTTTTTTAATCACTTCTGCCATTAAAATCTCACTATCTAATTGTGACGATTGAATGTTATTTTTTTTTAATTCAATACTTGCTTCTTTAATGGCAAACTGTAAATTCATACTTTTAAAGATTACTTAAACTTTCTTCTTGAGCTTGCAACGTTAAAGACTCAATCATTTCATCAAAAGCCTCTCCCTCAAGAAATTCCTCTAATTTGTGTAATGTAAAATTTATTCTATGATCTGTAACCCTGCCTTGAGGAAAATTGTATGTTCTTATTCTTTCTGACCTATCTCCAGTCCCAATTTTATTTTTTCTATCTTGGGATCTTTCTTGGTCAATCCTAGTTCTCTCTAATTCATAAAGTCTAGCTCTTAATATTTTCATGCCTTTTGCTTTATTCTTATGTTGAGATTTTTCATCTTGTTGGGAAACTGATAGACCAGTTGGAATATGAGTGATTCTCACTGCACTGTCAGTAGTGTTAACTGATTGACCCCCAGGCCCTCCTGCTCTAAAAACATCAATTCTTAAATCAGCCTCATTAATTGTTAAATCAACTTCCTCTGCTTCAGGCAATACTGCAACAGTTGCAGCTGATGTATGCACCCTCCCTTGTGTCTCAGTGTCAGGAACTCTTTGAACTCTATGTACGCCGCTTTCATATTTTAAGGTTGAATAAATATTTATTCCTTTAATAGATGCTATAACTTCTTTCAAACCACCAGCCTCACTTCTTGATATAGAAATTAATTCTAAAGACCATTTTTTTTTATGACTAATTTTTTCATACATCTTAAAAAGATCTGACGCAAATAAACTTGCTTCTAAACCTCCTGTCCCAGCTCTAATTTCGATAATAGCATTTTTTTTATCTGCTTCATCTTTAGGTAATAAAAAAAGTTTAAGTTTTTTTTCATTTTTTTCAAAATCTATTTTAAGATCACTCAATTCTGATTCAGCCATTTTTTTTAATTCTTTATCACTACTTTGATCATTCAAAATTTTTTCTAGTTCCTCTTTATTATTCTCAAATGAAATATATTTTTTTGCATCATTTACTATCTCATTCAAACTTGAATATTCCTTAGATTTTTCGGCAAATAATTTTTTGTCAATACTTCCAGATGCCAAATCTTTCTCTAAAATAGAATGTTTGTCTATTATTTCTTTAATTGTTTTTAGTGGAATCATTTTAGTTTTTTTCTAAATCTGAGGCTTTCTTTTCTACCTCTCTCACTACTCTAGTAATCATATCTTCTGTCATAACTTTTTCCTTCTGTACTCCAGATAGATAAAGCATATTATTTCCATTTTTTCCGCCTGTAATACCAACATCAGTCATTGCTGCTTCGCCTGGCCCATTAACAACACATCCAATAATAGAAAGCGTAATAGGAGCTTTAATATGAGAAAGCTTCTCTTCTAGAATTTTTACTGTATCGATGACTTGAAAACCTTGTCTAGCGCACGAAGGACAAGAAATAATTTTTACTCCTCTATTTCTTAGATTAAGTGATTTTAAAATTTCATTTCCTATTTTTACTTCGTTTACTGGGTCATCAGACAATGAAATTCTTATAGTGTCACCTATGCCATCTAGAAGTAAAGACCCTATTCCTATTGAAGATTTAATACTTCCTGGGACAAACCCTCCTGCTTCTGTAATCCCTAAATGAAGAGGGTAATCAGTTAATTTTGAAAGTTGCCTGTAAGCATTTAGAGATAAAAAAACATCAGATGATTTAACGCTTATTTTTAAATTAAAAAAATTTTCATCCTCTAAAATCTTAGTATTTCTAATGGCGCTTTCAACTAATGCCTCAGGACAAGGTTCTTTATATTTTTCTAAAATATCTTTTTCTAAAGAGCCAGCATTAACTCCTACTCTAATGGCGCAATTATTATTCCTTGCAGCCTTGACAACTTCTTTAATTTTATTTTTATCCCCAATGTTTCCTGGATTTATTCTTAAACAGCTTGCCCCATTTTCTGCAGCCTCAATCGCTCTTTTATAGTGAAAATGAATATCTGCAATAATTGGTATATCAACATTTTTTGTAATTTCTTTAAGTGCTTTAGAGGAAGATTCGTCTGGACAAGATACTCTTACTAAATCTGCTCCCTCATCCTGAATTTTTATAATTTGCTTTATTGTAGATTTTATATCTGTGGTTAAAGTATTGGTCATTGATTGAACTGATATTGGGTTTTTTCCTCCAACTTTTACCTTGCCTACATTAACAACTTTTGTTTTTCGTCGGTTAATATCCCTGAATGGTCTAATACTCATTTTATTTATCTAATTTAAACTCTTTATGTAAAGCATTTAAAGCTTTATTGGTGTCTTTTTTATTAATTAAAACTGAAATCTTTATTTCTGATGTGGAAATTACTTGTATATTAATTTCATTATCTGCTAAAGCCTGAAACATTCTAAAAGTTACACCTGGTGTAGTTATCATTCCAACACCTATTATAGAAATTTTAGAGACCCCTTTTTTTAATATCAATTTTCTAAAATTTATATTTTTATTTTTATTAATAATTTTTTTTGTTTTATTCAAGTCTTCTGCTTTTATTGTAAAAGTTAAATCAGTTTCTTTGCCATTAGCTGAAATATTTTGGACAACCATGTCAACATTTATCAAATTTTTAGATAAAGGTTTAAAAATAGCTGCTGCAACCCCTGGCTTATCTTTTACACCAACTAATGAAATTTTTGCATCGTTATGAGTTGATGAAATTCCAGTAATAATTTTATTATTAATTATATTGGATCTTTTGGTTATTAATGTGCCAGATTTTTTTACAAATGAGGACTTTACCTCAATATCTATTCTATTTAGTCTAGCATCCTGTATGGAAACCGGTTGCATTACCTTGGCACCTAATGATGCCATTTCTAACATTTCTTCGTACGAAATTACTTTTATTTTTTTTGCATTTTTTAACTTATTTGGATCTGTTGTATATACGCCCTCTACATCAGTATAAATAATGCATCTTTTTGCATTAAAAAATTTTGCAATCATTATAGCACTTGCGTCTGACCCACCACGTCCAATAGTTGTAATTCTTTCTTTATTACTAATACCTTGATAACCGGCGATAATAGGTATCCCACCACTTTTAAGATAAGATAAGATTTTGCTCTTTTTAATATAATTTATTCTTGAATTTTTATGTGTACCACTTGTTATTACTGGTATCTGCCAAGCTAACCAAGATCTTGCTTTGATACCATTGTGAATTAATCTTCCAGCAATTAGTGAGCATGCCACTTGTTCTCCAGAAGAAACAAGTACATCGAACTCTTCAGAAGAAAAATTCTCACTGATTTTCTTAGATTTGTTAATTAACTCATTTGTCACACCTTGCATGGCTGATGAAACAACAATTGTTTTGTAATTTTTTTTTTTATAGTTATGAATTATTTTTGCAACTTTATTAATTTTTTCAATTGTTCCAACTGATGAACCCCCAAATTTCAAAACTACAATTTTCATGGTAAAATATTCTTTATAAATTAAATATATTGATAAAATACATGTTGGATATAAAGTCAACTTACTAATGAAAAATAACACAATAAACAAAGAAGAAATACAAAAATTTTCAAAAATTGCTGAAGAATGGTGGAATCCGGATGGTAAATTTAAGCCTTTGCATAAATTTAACCCTATTAGGATTTCATATATTAAGGAAAATATAATCAAAAGTTTTAGACTTAATAATAAAAATCAACCCTTAGAAAACGTTAAAATTTTAGATATTGGATGTGGTGGAGGACTATTGTCAGAACCAATGAGTAGACTTGGTGCTAAAGTAGTGGGTATTGATGCTTCAGATAAAAACATAAAAGTGGCTAGAATACATGCAAAAAAAAACGGTTTAAATATAAAATATTTATGCACATCACCAGAAAATTTTAAAACTGAGACACAATTTGATGTAATTCTAAATATGGAAATTATTGAACATGTAGAAGATGTTAATTTTTTTTTGAAATCATGTTCAAAGCTTTTAAAAAAGAATGGAGTAATGTTTGTGGCGACTCTTAATAAAACTCTAAAATCATATTTTTTTGCCATAATAGGTGCTGAATATGTAATGAGATGGCTTCCAATTGGTACTCATGACTGGGAAAAGTTTATAAAACCAGAGGAGTTAATATCAAATTTAAAAAAATATAATCTCCAATTAGAAGTTTTAGATGGGATGAAATTCAACTTGATAAAAGATGAGTGGTCAATAAGTGATGATAGATCAGTTAATTATATTGGAAAGTTTATAAAAAACTAATTTTTTTTGTCTTCTACCCAAGGTATTGTTTGAGTAATTATGCCTTCTTCTTTAAGTTCCATAATTTCATTTTTAGAAGCAGACCCATAAATTCCCTTAACTTTTTTCTTATTATTGTAATGAATTGACCTTGCTTCGTAAGCAAAATTTTTACCCACATAATTGAAATTATTTTTGATAAAATTTTGATAATTCTTAATAATCTTACTAATTTGTTTGAATTTTAAATTTTTTTCTTTAGACTTTTCATTGTTGGTTTTTCTCATTAGTTTAGGTGCCATTAGAGTTTTTTCAATTTTTTTTGAGTCACAGTAGTGACAATTCAAAAAACTTTTTTTTTTTAGTTTTTCATACTCTTTTGATGATGCAAACCAGCTATCAAATGATGTATCACAATCTTTGCAAATTAGTTTGTATTTTATCATATTCTCTAGATTTAATGACTATTATAAAAATTTCAATAACCTTAACTTCTATAATCAGAGTTAATTTCAATATATTTTTTTGTTAAATCCATTGTAAAAGCTTTAAAATTTTTTGATCCACTGGAAATATCTATTTTAATTTCAATGTTATCATTTTTCATATAATTAGCAGCTTCCTCCTCATTGTAATTAACGTTAATTTTTCCATTCTGCACAATAATTATATTTCCAAACCTTATTGTTAACTTATCATAGTTGAATGGAATACCGGCCTTTCCTATTGCCATAATAATCCTGCCCCAATTTGGATCTTCACCTGTTATAGCTGTTTTGACTAGTGGTGAGTTGGCAATTGAAAACGCAAATTTTTTTGCGTCAATCTCATTTCTACAATTTAGAACATAAATTGTTACGAATTTAGAGGCACCCTCGCCATCTGCTACAACTCTCTTGGCTAAATTTAATAAAACTTTATTTAATGACTCGTCAAAGTTTTTAAGTTTTGGGTCATTAATACTTTTAATTTTTGGATGTTTAGCCTTTGCTGTAGAAAAAATTGATACCATGTCGTTTGTACTTGTGTCCCCATCACAACTAATTGCATTAAAAGTTGAAGTTATATTTTTTTTTAATAGTTTTTTTAAAATATCATGAGGTATATCTGCATCGGTAAAAATGTATCCAAGAGTTGTGGCCATATTCGGCTGTATCATTCCAGAACCTTTTGCTATTCCAAAAATTTTAATATCGTTATTTCCTATTTCACAATGTTCCATAGCCATTTTAGGTTGGGTATCTGTTGTCATTATGCCTAGTGCCGCTTTCATCCATATATATTTATTTTGTGTGTATTTGATTTTTTTAACTAATTGATCAATATTATTTATTATTTTTTTTTCTGGAAATGGTTCCCCAATAGTTCCTGTACACCCAAAAATAATTTCCTTAGTCTTTATTTTCTTTGGATAATTATCATCCTCTTTTTGTTTTTGGGATAATTTTTGTGATAATATTTCAGCTATATTTTCCAAGCTTTTGTAGCCTTGCTTACCAGTAAAACAATTGGCATTTCTAGTATTAACTAACAGTGAATAAATTTTTTTGCTTTTTTGATTTATATTCCATTTTATATTTTCCGAAACTATTTTAGATTGAGTATAAACAGATGCATAATTCGCAGAGTCTCTAAAATAAAACATTACTAAATCGTCTCTATTATTCTTATAAAGATTGGCACTAATTGTTGATATTGACAACCCATCAATATGATCAAGATCTTGAAATTCAATCATTCTCTTATTTTTTGATTTTGAAGATAAAAAATTAGTTAAATTGATGCCCATAGTATTTAAATTATTTATTTAATAATTATATTAAAGGATATAAGTAATTAATAAATCAAAAAACAAATGTTTAACCCATTAAGCTTTATCTCAAAATTTATAAAATCTAGCAATCAAAAAGAGCTAGATAGAATTGGTAAGATTGTACTTAAGATAAATTCTCTAGAAGAAAACGCAATTAGCTTAAAGGATTCTGATTTTCCACAAAAAACTCAAGATTTCAAAGAAAGAATAAAAAAAGGGGAAAATTTAGATAGTATTTTGCCTGAAGCTTTTGCCTTAGTAAGAGAAGCTTCTAAACGGGCTCGAGACGAACGCCATTTTGATGTCCAGATAATCGGTGGAATTGTTTTGCACGAGTCAAAAATCGCAGAAATGAGAACTGGTGAAGGTAAAACATTAACTATAACTCTTGCAGCCTATTTAAATGCTCTTTTTGAAAAAGGGGTACACGTAGTAACAGTTAATGATTATCTTGCAAAAAGAGACTCTATGGAAATGGGTAAGATCTATAATTTCCTAGGTATGAGTTCTGGTTATATAAATAATGACCAAAACGATAATGAAAGAAAAGAAAATTATAATTGTGATGTAACTTATGCAACTAATAGCGAACTAGGTTTTGATTATTTAAGAGACAACATGAAATATTCAGAAAAAGAAATGGTTCAAAGAGAACACTTTTTTTCTATAGTTGATGAAATCGACTCTTGTTTAATTGATGAGGCTAGAACCCCGTTAGTAATTTCAGGAGCTGCAGAGGATAAAACTAGTCAATACTTGGCAATAGATAAACTGGTAAGGCTTTTACAAAACAAAGATTACGAAATTGATGAAAAAGATAAAAATATTCTTTTAACTAATGAGGGAATAAATAATGTTGAAAAAATTTTTGCAAAAGCAGGAATTTTAAAAAATAATAATTTTTACGATCCTGAAAATTTAAGTTTAGTGCATCATGTTAATCAAGCTTTAAGAGCAAATCATTTATTTGAAAAAGGTAAAGATTATATAGTTCAAAATAATACTCTTAAAATAATTGACGAGTTAACTGGAAGGATCCTAGAGGGTAGAAGATTCGGCGATGGATTACATCAAGCGCTTGAGGCAAAAGAAAAAATTGATATCCAGGCTGAAAATCAAACGTTAGCGTCTATAACTTACCAAAATTATTTCAAATTGTATAAGAAAATTTCAGGTTGCACGGGAACTGCAGCAACTGAATCTCAAGAATTTTTTGAAATTTACAATTTGCCTGTAGTTATAATTCCTACGAATAAAGAGATGATCAGAGAAGATTTTAATGACCAAATTTTTAGAACAGAAGAAGAAAAGAATAATTCCATAGTCAATAAAATTAAAGATTGTAACTCTTTGGGGCAACCCATCTTAGTTTTTACATCGAGTATAAACAAATCAGAAATTTACTCACATCTTTTAGAAAAAGAAAAAATTAAGCATGTTGTCTTAAACGCAAAAAATCATGAAAATGAAGCTGAGATTATAGCAAATGCAGGTAAAGAAAGATCAGTTATAATTACAACAAGTATATCAGGAAGAGGTGTTGATATTCAGCTAGGAGGTAAAAGGGGGTCAATCACAGATAACCAACTTAAAATAAATAAAGAAAAAATTAAATCTCTTGGCGGTCTATTTGTGATTGGCACCGAAAGAATGGAGTCTAGAAGGGTAGATAATCAAGCAAGAGGTCGATCTGGTCGTCAAGGTGACGAGGGTAGTTCAATTTTTTTTGTAAGTTTAGAGGATGATCTAATGAGAATATTTGGCTCAGAGTCTATGAATAATATGTTAGAAAAATTGGGTCTTAAAGATGGAGAGAGCATTGATCACCCTTGGATTAATAAAGCTCTAGAAAGAGCTCAACAAAAAGTTGAGGCAAGAAATTTTGATATCAGAAAAACTTTAATTAAGTTTGACAATGTTCTTAACGACCAAAGACATGTAATATTTTCTCAAAGAAAAAATGCGATGAAAAGTGATCAGATATTTAATTATTCTGATGATTTTCTAAATGAAATAATTGATAATATAATTATTTTAAAATCACATAAAAAATCAAATCCCAAAAATAATGAGTTTGAAAATAAATTGAAAACTTTATTAGGTAAAAATTTTGAGGAAGAAGAATTTAAACACCTATGCTCTCTAAATGAAAAAGATTTTAAACAAACCATTTTTGAAAAATTTAATAAAGTACGTCAAGAGAGACTAAATATTTTAGACCTAAATCAATCTAAGGAATTAGAGAAAAGAATTTTTTTACAATCAATTGATCTTAATTGGAAGTCTCATATACAGTATCTTGAACAACTGAGACAAGTAATTGGTTTGAGATCTTACGGACAAAGAGATCCATTAATAGAATATAAAAAAGAAGCATTTGATTTGTTTGCAGATTTACTTAATAAATTAAAACTAGACTTTGTCACAATTTTAATGAATTTAAAAATAGTAGAAACTGCTAATAAAGATACAAAAGAAATTAATTCATCAAAAGTAAACCCTAAATATATAGGTAAGAAAATGAGCAGAAACGAACCATGCTTTTGTGGATCTGGAAAAAAATACAAAAGATGCTGCGGTATTTTATAAAAACACAAATAAAAAAATCAATAGAGATAGAATAGAAACAAATATTCCAATTTGATTTTTTCTTGTTTTTAATAGTTGATTTAAATTATTTGAAGATTTTAATGAGCTCAAGTCCTCTGGTTGAGTTACAAATCCTTTTCTTCTTCCAATTTTTAAAAATTTATCTTTTCGGTTGTTATGAATTTCTTCAGGAGACATATTTTCAAAATAGGCTAAATTTTTTATAATAGAATTCTTTATATTTTGTAGGATTAAATTTCTATCTCTATGAGCGCCCCCAATTGGTTCTGTTATAATTTCATCTATTACATTTAATTTTAGTAAGTCTTGTGCTGAAAGTTTCATAGCTTTTGCAGCATCAAGCATTTTTTTAGGATCTCTCCATAGGATAGTAGCACATCCTTCTGGAGATATGACTGAATATATTGCATTTTCTAACATTATTACTTTATTAGATGAAGCTAGAGCTATAGCTCCTCCTGATCCACCTTCTCCGATTATAATTGCTAAAGTTGGAACTTTTAGTTTCATACAACATTCAATTGATTTAGCAATTGCCTCTGCCTGTCCTCTTTCTTCTGCTCCTACACCTGGGTAAGCTCCAGGCGTGTCAATAAAAGATATTATTGGAATATTAAATTTATTTGCGAGTTCCATAAGTCGAATTGTTTTTCTATAACCCTCAGGTCGCATCATTCCAAAATTTCTTTCTATTCTGTTTTCTAAATTGTCTCCTTTTTCCTGACCAATCACGAGCACTGATTTTTTATCAAACTTTGCAAAACCAGCTATGACTGCTTTATCCTCACCGTAATATCTATCACCAGATAAACTAATAAAATCCTCAAATAAATTATCTATAAAAAATTTTGACTTTGGCCTATCTTCGTGTCTAGCAACCATTGTTTTTTGCCAAGGATCTAAATTTGAATAAATTGCTCTTAACCTTTTATCTAATTCTGCTTGAGTTTCAGACATCTTTTTTGTGTCAACCTCTGATAAACCCTCTTGATTATACGGATCTTTTAATCTTTCAATTTCACTCTCCAGCTCTTTCAAATCAATCTCAAAATTAAGATAATTTTTCATTACTTCTTTAGTTACTATATAAGAGTGAAAAATGACAATAAAATGTTACTGCTACTATTGATTATTTGACTTTAATTTACTAGAATTTTAAAATTCTTTATGGGATTAAATTATCAAAAAATAAATAATTTAAAAGTTTCAAGTAAATTGATATCTTTTGTTAATAATGAATTATTAGAGGGACTAGATATTCCCCTTGACGAATTTTGGGTAAATTTTGATAAAGCTGTTCATGAATTATCACCTAGAAATAAAGAATTAATAAATATTAGAGCGGATTTACAAAAGAAAATTGATGCTTGGCATATTGAAAAAAAAAATAGTGAAATTAAGATTGAAAATTATAAAACATTTTTAAAAGATATTGGTTATTTAAAAGATGAAGGGGCTGACTTCCAAATTGAAACCAAAAATGTTGATGATGAAATAGCTCAGATTGCTGGGCCACAATTAGTCGTTCCAATAATGAATGCAAGATACACTTTAAATGCTGCAAATGCAAGATGGGTCAGTTTATATGATAGTTTATATGGAACTAATATAATTGAGTCAGAGGAAGGTGGAAGTGAAAGATATGACCCAAATCGAGGAAGAGAAGTAATTAGGTATGTAAGAGAATTTTTTGATAAATATATTCCAATAAATGGCACTAGTTGGAAAAATATTACAGGGTTAAAAATTTTAAATAATGTCTTAATAATCACTAAAGACGATTATGAATATGAATTGAAAGATAAAAATAAATTTGTAGGATATCGGGGTGAAGCAAATAAACCTGGCACAATAATACTTAAAAATAACAATCTACATTTTGAAATTATAATTAATCCAAGAGCTTTTAGTGCTGCTCATGATATAGCTGGGATTAGTGATGTTATAGCAGAGTCAGCAATTTCAACAATTTGTGATAATGAAGATAGTGTTGCTGCAGTTGATGCAGAAGATAAAATTATTTGTTATAGAAATTGGCTCGGTTTGATGAAAGGAGATTTAAAAATTCAGTTTCAAAAACAGGGAAAAAATTTAGAGAGAAAATTAAATCCAGATAGAAGCTATATTTCAAGAGACGGCAAAAATTTAAAATTACATGGAAGAAGTTTACTTTTAATTCGAAATGTAGGTCACTTAATGACTAATCCATCTATTATTTTAAAAGACGGTAGTGAAATTCCTGAGGGAATTATGGATGCGTTTTTTACGACTGCTGCAGCTCTTCATGATTTAAAAAAAAAAAGAAATTCTAGAAAAGGCTCTATTTATATTGTTAAACCTAAAATGCATGGGCCTGAAGAAACTGCTTTTACAGATTTTATTTTTACAAAAGTTGAAGAGATATTAAAAATAGAAAAGAATACTTGTAAAATAGGGATTATGGATGAAGAAAGAAGAACTTCTGTTAATTTAAAAGAGTGCATAAGATCTTTAAAAGAAAGAGTATTTTTTATTAACACAGGTTTTTTAGACAGGACTGGAGATGAAATGCATACCTCGATGGAAGCAGGACCTATGATTAAAAAAGGAGAGATGAAATCATCAAAATGGATTTCAGCTTATGAAAATAATAATGTTGATATTGGGTTAAAATGTGGTTTTTCTGGTAAAGCACAAATCGGAAAAGGTATGTGGGCAATGCCAGATAAGATGAAAGAAATGATGAAAGATAAAATTAGCCATCTGAAAGCTGGAGCAAATTGTGCATGGGTCCCTTCACCTACCGCAGCTTCATTGCATGCTCTTCACTATCATGAAATTGATATATTTGATGAACAAAAAAAAATTTTTAGTCGCGAAAAAGCAAAATTAGACAATCTTTTGACTATTCCTATAGCTGATAGACCTAATTGGTCAGTTGATGAAATTAATTCTGAAATATCAAATTCAGCACAAACTTTACTTGGATATGTAGTCAGGTGGATTGATCAAGGTGTTGGTTGTTCAAAAGTTCCAGATATAAACAATGTTGGACTGATGGAGGATAGAGCAACTTTAAGAATTTCGTCACAACACATAGCAAATTGGATTCATCATGGAATAACTACAACTATTCAAGTTAAAGAGATTATGAAATCAATGGCAAAAATTGTTGATAAACAAAATAAAGATGACTCTAATTATATAAAGATGAGCGATAATTATGAAAAGTCTTTAGCTTTTCAAACTGCTTGTGATTTGATCTTTAAAGGAAAAGAACAGCCATCTGGGTACACTGAGCCACTACTGCATTTAAATAGAATTAAAAAAAAGGCTAATCAGAATTAGTATTTAATATTGATCTATTCTTAAAAGCAGAAAATAAAGTTCCATCGTCTAGACTTTCTATTTCTCCGCCGACTGGTAATCCTTGAGCCAATTTAGTAATTTTCACATTACTTTTTTTTAAGCTATCTTGAATATAATAAGCTGTAGTTTGCCCTTCGACTGTTGCACTTGTGGCTAAAATAACCTCATCAATTTTATCTTTGTGTACTCTGTCAACTAAAGAGTCAATTAAAAGATCCTCTTTTCTTTGGCCTGCAGATGAAATCGTACCTCCCAAGATATGAAAATAACCATTAAAAATGTTTGTATTTTCAATTGACCATTGATCAGCAATGTCCTCAACTACACAAATCTTATTAAATTTTTTTTTGTTAGTATTGCAATTAAAGCACCCATTAAAATTAGATTTCAAAGATCCACACAATTTACATCTACTTACATTTTTATAAATTTGAGCTAAAACATTTGCTAATGGTTTAATAATTTCATCTCTATTATTAATCAATTTTAGCACTATTCTTTTCGCTGACTTAGGGCCTAAACCAGGTAGTTTTGAAATTAATTTAATTAAATCCTCAATCTCAGATATATTTTGCATTATTCAAAGTGGCCATTTAAAGCCTGGTATTCCTAGCCCACTAGTTGCCTTAGAAATTTCCTCAGCTGTTTTATTTTTAATTTTTGCCTTTGCATTGTTATGAGCCGCAACAACCAAATCCTCTATAATTGACTTTTCCTCTTTTAATACTTCCTCCGAAATTTCAATTTTTTGCATCTCCCCTTCACCATCTAAAGTAACTTTTACAGAATTTGAACCAGAAATTCCCTCGACTCTAATTTTTTTTATATTTTCTTGACTCTCTTTCATCTTAGACTCCAGTTCTTTAGCTTTGTCTAGTATTTTATTAAAGTCATTCATTTAATCTTCATTTTTTAAATTAATATCAATCAAGTTTGCATCTGGAAATTTTTCCAAGATAGTTTTATAAAAATCTTCTTCTTTAGCTTTTTTAAATAATTCGTTTTTTCTAAATTCTTCTTTTTCTTTGATTGATTTTTCACCTTTTCTTTGACTAAATGATATAATCCATCTTTGTTTTGTCCATTCAAAAAGTTTAAGAGATAAGTCCTTTACAAAACTTTTTTCAAGATTGTCATTAAAAGATATTTCTATTCTATTTTTTTCAAAACTCACTAAATTTACATTTTTTTCAAGTTCGTATTTTAACTTAATTTCTTTTTTTTTGTTACAAACATTCAATAACTGTTCAAAAGAATTAATGAAAAAGTTGTCCTCTGCTTTTACATCTTGTTGCTTTTCAGGTTTGATTTTTTTTTCTTGAGTTATATTTTTAATCTGATCGACGACATCATTTTTAAATTCTTGAACTTCATCTTTTTTTTCTACTAATCTTGATAAATCGTCTTTATCCTTTAAATTGTCTTTAGATTTAACAGAAGTGAGATACATCAATCTAATCAAAAACATTTCTATTGATAAATTTTGATTTGAAACAATATCCAATTCCTCTAAAGTTTTAATTGTGAATTGCCAAAATAAAATCAGTACTTGATTGTCAATATTTTTTGAAATCTCTTTAATTTTAAGAAAATCTTCATCATTTAACGAAAAATTTGTGCTTTCTAAAGTTAAGGAGTCAATATTCTTTAAATAATATAGTAACTCTAAAAAATCATTCATAAAAATTTTTGGATCAACACCTAAATCATAAATATTTCTATAAAATTCTATAACTTTTTTCTCTTCACCTTGTAATATTAATCTAAACATATCTATTAATTTAGATTTATCAAAATATCCAAATATTTCTTGAGCACAGCCAAGATCTAATTGCTCATCTTTTTCTAAAGTTAACAAGCCCCTATCAAGCAATGAAAGAGCATCTCGAACTGAACCTTCGGATATTTTAACAATTAATTTTAAAGCATCATCTGAAACATTTCCTTTTTCTAAGACTTTTATTTTCTTTATATATTCAAATAATTCTATAGATCTAATTCTTGATAAATCAAATCTCTGGCATCTTGACACTACTGTTATTGGAATTTTTTTTATCTCTGTTGTAGCAAAAATAAATTTTAAATACTCGGGTGGTTCCTCGAGAGTCTTTAATAAAGCGTTAAAAGCTTGTTTACTTAACATATGAACTTCATCAATAATAAAAATCTTGTATTTAGATGATGTTGGACCATATCTAGAAAATTCTATTAAATCCCTAACATCATCCACACCTGTTTTACTAGCTGCATCCATCTCTAAAACATCGATATGACTTGAGTTAGTTATAGCACCACAATTATCACAAAGGTTATCTTTACATAAATTTTCAATGCCATTTAAGCAATTTAATGATTTAGCAATAATTCTTGCAATTGTGGTTTTTCCAACTCCTCGAATACCAGTAAATAAATATGCATTTGGGACTTTATTAATTTTTATTGAATTAATAATTGTTTCTGAAACAACATTTTGACCTATTAAGTCATCAAATGTTTGAGGTCTATATTTTAAAGCAAGTACTTTTGAATTTTTATTCATTATAAATCCCTAGGAGACTAGAACCTGAATAACTGTCTCTACGACTGCTTCCGTTAAGATCTGGTCGGGTTAAAGCAGCACCCACCTCTAGCCTCCAAAAGGTATTATAACAGTAATGATTTCTAATCTACAAGAAAAGATTAAAATTTATTTTTCTCTTTGTTTGTCTGCTTCAAAAACACCTAGGACGTGAAAATCCTGACAGTGTAATCCTAGCTCTTCTAAAGATTTTTGCACTTTCGGATCATCTATATGTCCATCTAAATCACATAAAAAAAAGAATGAATCAAAAGAATTTTTTTCAGGATAGCTTTGTAATTTTGTTAAATTTACTCCATTAATTGCAAATCCACCTAGCGATTGATATAACGCAGCTGGTTTACTTTTTAATTTAAATAAGAATGAAGTAATATATTTCTTTCTATCAAATTCTGGTTGGGAAATATTTTTACCCATCATGAGAAATCTTGTTAAGTTGCCTTGTTCATTTTCAATGTTTCTTTTTATAATTTGTAAATTATAAGTTTCTGCACTTAAAGAAGATGCAATTGCGCCTTTTGTTTTATCTTTGTCTTTAGAAATCATCTCTGCTGATCCTGCTGTATCTGCCCTAACATGTTCGATTAAATTATTTGATTTTATAAATCTTGAACATTGGGATAATGCTTGTCCATGAGAATAAATATCTTTTATATCAGAAATTTTTGCTCCTACTAATCCTAATAAATTATGTTCGATTTTTTGAAAGTATTCAGAATAAATATTTAACCTATATTCAAATATGAGATATTCTATGCCTATATTGCCTGTAATCCTATTTGACTCTGGTACTATAATCTTTGAATTAGAGTCTTTTGATGCTTTTTGAAAACATTCATCGAAAGTTTTACATGGAATGACTTCAGCTTTTGAGTCCATGGATTGAGCTGCCAAATGAGAATATGCTCCATAAGTTCCTTGAAAATATATTTTAGTCATTAAGATTTATATTCCATTAATTTTTTTATAGCTACAAAATCCTTATCTGTGTCCACTCCTATTGGAGAGTCTTTTGCTAAAGATACATTTATTTTAATGCCATTATCTAAAGCTCTTAATTGCTCTAGTTTATTTTTAATTTCATTTTTTGATTGATTTAATGATACAAAATTTTTAATTGTTTCTAATCTATAACAATAAATTCCTAAATGATGATAAATATTTTTATCTTCATTATTTAATTTTCTTATAAAGTTAATAGCTTCGGGAAATTGTGAACTTTTTAAACTTTCTTTAGTAATCACCTTGACAACATTATGATCACTATATAAATTTTTATCTAAAATATTTGAGGCTAAAGTGCCTAATTCTGATTTATTTATTATCATCTGTGAATGTAAATTTCTAATGTCCTCTATATTCATTAAAGGTTCATCTCCTTGTAAATTCATAACTAGTTCTACATCCGATTTTCCAATCTTATTTAAAGCCTCATAAATTCTATCGGTTCCAGTTTTGTGATGATTACTGGTCATTACTGCTTGACCACCATTATTTTTAACATCATCAATTATTTCCTTATCTTCTGCTGCTACATATACCTCTCCAATATTTGCTTTAACCGCTTTTTTAAAAACATGTGAAATAATTGACAAACCATTGATTTTTAGCAGAGGTTTACCAGGCAACCTAGTTGCAGACAATCTTGATGGAATTAAAATTAACGTTTTCATTCTTTTTTTTATTCTTTATTAGAATATAAACAGAGGCAAAATTGTACATTAAAATATAAGCAATTTTAAATTTATAATGTTATACGTTCAAAATATATTTTTATAAAATGGATTCTTTTGAAATTAATAAGATAGTAGCGGCTATTCTGATGGTAGTCCTTTTGATTATTGGAATTGGTAAGATATCAGACGTGATATTTCACGTAGAGAAGCCTAAAACTCCAGGATATTCCCTAGAAGTTGAACAAGTTTCAAGTAGTTCTACATCTGAAATAAAACCATCAGAAGAAAAAATTGACATTTCAGCCCTTTTGGCACTAGGAGATATTTCTCATGGTGAAAAAGTTTTTAAAAAATGTGCTGCATGTCACTCAATTGTTAAAGGAGGAAAAAATAATATAGGTCCTGCTTTATACAATGTAGTCGGCAGAAAAGTTGGGGTTGTAAGTGATTATAAATATTCTAAAGCACTCTCTGGATATGGAAAAGAATGGACCTTCGAAGAGCTAAATGGTTACTTAATAAAACCTGCTAAATGGATTAAAGGAACAAAAATGGCTTTCGCTGGGTTAAGAAAAGAAAAAGATAGAGCATCAGTTATTAAGTATTTAAATCAAAATTCAGATAGTCCAAAGCTATTACCTTAATTTACCAAAACAATATAATAGAATACTTTTTTGCACATGGATTCTATTAAGAGCTTGCTGCCAAACTTTTGACTGTTTGCCTAAAAAAATCTTTTCATCTACTTCAGATCCCCTTGGTAAACAATGTAAAAATATGCAATCTTTTTTTGCTTGATTAAAAAGTTTTGGAGTAATCTTAAAACTTTTAAATGAAGACAGTTTTTTTTTTTTATTTACCTTGTCATTTAAGGAAATTACTTTATCAGAAAATACTACATCGGCATTATAAATTGCTTGTTTAGCATTATTATAAATATTAATTTTATTATTATTTTTTTTAATCCAATCTATTATATGTTTAGATGGGTGATATTCTTTTGGACATCCAATACTAAATCTAAAATTGAATTTTATTGAGGCTGCAATCAAACTATTTAAAACATTATTAGAATCCCCTATCCAAGCAATATTAAGTTTTGAAATTGGTTTTTTTTTAATTTCCTCAACGGTAAATACATCTGATAACACTTGGGTGGGATGAGAGGATGGACTAAGACCGTTAATTATTGGAATGGATAGATGGTTTTTAAAGTTTTCAATTTTTTTATCACTATCAGTTCTAAGCATAAAACCATCTCCATAAGTAGATAGAATTTTGGCTGTATCCTCAAGTGACTCACTTCCTTCTCCTAAATGAAGTTCATTAGACCTTAAAGTTAAAGTTCCTCCTCCAAGTTGTTTGATTGCTAAATAAAAACTTAGTCTGGTTCTTAAACTTGGTTTTTCAAACATTTGCACCAGTAGTTTATTTTTAAGAGGGGCATTTTTATCTACGTCTAAAGTACTTAGATTTTTTCTATTTTTTTTTCTATTTTTTGCATCTAATAAAATCTTTTTTAAATCTTTGACAGGTATATCTTTGAGGTTAATAAAATGTTTCATTTAATCTAATTCTGAACAAACTTTATTTATTATTCTTAAAGCTTGATCTATTTCTTTTTTTTTGACATTAAGGGGTGGTAAAATTCTAATTATATTTTCTGCCGCTCTTATTGTCAATAACTTATGCTTCATTAAGTTTGATATAAAATTGGATTGATCTTTATATAGTTGCAATCCAATTAAATATCCTCTTCCTCTTACTTCTTTTATAATTTTGGGATATCTTTTTTTGATTTTCATCAATTCATTATGAAAATAATTAGAATTTTTTTTAACTGTTCTTAAAAAATTTTTATTTGAAATAATATTCATCACTTCATTGCCAATTTTCATTGCTAAAGGATTTCCACCAAAAGTAGATCCATGAGTTCCTGAGGTCATTCCGGATGCAACTTTTTTATTCATTAAAACTGCTCCTATAGGAAACCCCCCTCCTATGCCTTTTGCGATAGGAACAATATCTGGCTTCACTTTCGATTTTTCAAAAGCGAAAAAATCCCCTGATCTTCCTATTCCACATTGTACTTCGTCAAGAATTAATAAAATATTTTTCTTATTACATAATTTTCTTAAATCTCTTAGACACCAATCTGGTATAACTTTAATTCCACCTTCACCCATAATTGTCTCTAGCATTATGGCAGCAGTTTTTTTATTTATTAACTTTTTCAATGTTTTATGATCTCCAAAATTGAAATGATCAAAACCTTCTACTTTTGGACCAAAACCCTCTGTCATTTTTTTTGAACCACTAGCGTAAATTGCAGCAATTGTTCTGCCATGAAATGAGTTTTTTACACAAATTATTCTATTTTTGTAAGGTTTTCCAATGGAGTAAAAATATCTTCTTGCAACTTTTATAGCTGCTTCCGTAGCCTCTGCACCACTATTTTGAAATAAAACATAATCAGCAAAAGTGTTTTTTGCTAATTTTTTTGCTAACTCTTCACCCTCTGGAATTATAAAAGCATTTGAAACATGCCAAAGTTTTTTTGCTTGCTCTGAGATAGTTTTAACTAATCTTGGATGAGCGTGTCCTAATGAATTTACAGCTATTCCCTGAATGAAGTCTAAATATTTGATACCATTCGTTGAGTATAAGTAAGATCCTTTACCTTTGCGGAATGACAATTTTTTTCTATTATAATTTTTAACCAAGTAACTCATAATTTTTTTAAAACTTTTTTATAAACTTAAATATTTAATACAAGTTATGATTGAAAAAATAACTTATAATTTATTATTTTTTTGTTGATAACTGCCATTAATAACTTGTTTATTTCAAAATAATATCAGTATAGTGTGTCTTAATTAAATATAAACACATTATATAGTAATCATGAGTTGGACAGAAGAAAAAGTCAACAAACTAAAAGAGCTTTGGGGCAAAGGGAATACGGCAAGCCAAATAGCCCAAATAATAGGTGGAATAAGTAGAAATGCTGTAATTGGTAAAGCTCACAGACTTAATCTTTCAGCAAAAATTAAAACTAGATCAACTACTTCAAGCAATAATTTTAAAAACCCTATTGTAAATAATGATGATAAAGTCGCTAGAAGAGGAAGAAGAAGTAAATTTAAGTCTTTAATTATAGAAAAAGATTTTGAGCCAGAAAACCCTAAACAATTAGAAGAACTAGATGAAAATTCATGTAAATGGCCAATAGGTCACCCAAATGAAAAAAGCTTTTATTTTTGTGGAAGATCTTCTTTAAAGGATTTTTCATATTGTAAACTTCACCTGCTTTATGCTTATCAACCTAAAGGTAAAAAAGATGAAAGTTCTGATAAAGAGGAAATTCCAGAATTAATTGGTAAGAAGATTCAATCGGCCTAAATTTTAATTATATTTTTCAGTGGAATACTCACCACCTTCTTTCCACATATAACAATATTTTTTTACCTCTTTATCAAAATAACAAATGCTTGGAACCCCAATGTCAAAGTTAGACTTATACTTTCCGGATAAAATGTTATCATATTTTAGAAGTTTTAATTGATCCTCGGTTAGTAATGGTTTTGGAAAAATTTGAAAAAATTTTGCAGACATACTTGCCATAATGTATGGTAAAGGAACTAATAATCTTTTTATTTTAATAAGATCTAATAATTTTTGTAAAATCTCTTTGAATGTTAATGTTTCTGGACCAACACATTCTATAATCTTTGAATTTACATCTTTTGAAATTATGTGATAAATTACATCACACATATCAGAGCAATGAATAGGCATAAATTTTGTTTTACCAGAATAATATAATGGGAAAAAAGGAAGCCTTTTAAGTAAAGTCATAAAATTAGTTGTAAAATTATCGTCAACCGAGTAGACAATGGAAGGTCTTAAAATTGTCGCTAAAGGAAAGTTTTCTAAAATTTCTTTTTCCCCTTCTAGCTTACTTTGAGCATATTTTGAGTCTGAAGCCTCGCTAATTCCTAAAGCTGATAAGTGAATGAAACTTTTTAAATTATATTCCTTGCTCAGTTTTGATAATATAGACGGAAAAATTGTATGAATATTTTTAAAAGTATTTCCTCTTTTATTTTCGAATAATATTCCAATTAAATTAATACAAATATCAGAATTCAGAAAAAGTTCTCTAATTTTTTTTTCATCAAATATATTTGCCTGAACAATATCTATATAGCCAGCATTAGCTTGTGTTTTTATTTTGAAGCCCTTTTGATGAATGTTTCTAGTAACAACTGTTACTCTATAGTTATTTTTGGTCAACTTTCTTATGAGATGTTGACCTATTTGGCCACTTCCGCCAAAAATTAGACAATTTTTTGCTTTCATATATATATAATTAAAAAGATTTATGGATATTAAACTTCACAAAAATGATTTACCAGATGATTTAAGCTTAGGCAATGCTATAGCTGTAGATGGTGAGTTTATGGGCCTAAACGTAAAGCGCGACCCTCTTTGTCTAATTCAATTATCTTCAGGAAATTCAGATGCACATATTGTACAACTAGACAGAAAAAACTATAAAGCTCCAAATTTAGTTAAAATTTTATCAGATAGCTCTATTACTAAAATATTTCATTATGGAAGAGCTGATATGGCTCACATAAAATATTACTTGAGAACCGATACAAATAATATTTTAGATACAAAAATTGCATCAAAACTTGCAAGGTCATACTCTGACAATCATTCTCTAAAAAGTTTAATCAAAGAATTTATGAATATTGATATAAGTAAACAATTTCAAAGTTCCGATTTTGGAGGAGAATTGACACCTTCTCAATTAAAATATTGTGCTAATGATGTCATCTATCTTCACAAAATTCATGAGGAATTAAATAAAATTTTAAAACGTGAAAATAGAATTGATTTGTATAATGATTGCTTAAAATTTTTAAAAACAAGGGTTAACCTTGACCTAGCATTATTCAAAGATGATATATGGTCACATTAAATTATGAAAAATGAAACTAATGAAATTGGGAAGAGCGTTATAGATTTACAAATTAAAGCTTTAAAAAAATTAAAGAATTCAATAAATAACTCTTTTGATGAGACTGTAAAAGTTATATTAAAATGTAAATCTAAAGTAATTATTTGTGGAGTTGGAAAAAGTGGAATAATTGCATCAAAAATTGCTGCCACTTTATCTTCTGTTGGAACACCTTCTTTTTCAATTTCAGCTAATGATTGCTCACATGGTGATTTAGGTTCGATTACAAATAAAGATATTCTAATTTTAATTAGTTATTCTGGCAACACATCTGAATTAAAAAATATAATCAATTACGCTAGAATTAATAAAATTTTTTTAATAGGAATTGTTTCTAACAAAGAATCAATTTTATATAAATCTTCAAATATACGATTATTAATACCTGAAGTTGAAGAATCTGGATATGGAATAGTTCCAACATCTAGCACTACTATTCAATTATCAATAGGTGACGCATTGTCTATAGCTTTAATGAAAAAAAGAAATTTTGGTAAGCTCGATTTTAAAAAATTTCACCCCTCTGGAAACTTGGGAAATAAATTAAAAACAGCTGGGGATTTAATGCTTATTAAAAATAAGATTCCTTTTATAAATGAAAATCAAGTTATGAAAAAAGCTCTTAAGATTATTAATTTAAAACGACTGGGATTTTTAGTTATAACCAATAATCAAGGTATGACCACAGGTGTATTTACAGACGGTGACCTAAAAAGACTAATGCAAAAAAAGCGTAAAATAGACAACATAAAAATAAAACATTTAATGACAAAAAACCCATTTAAAGTTGAAAAAAATACGTTAATCTCTGATGTTCTTTATCAAATGAATAAAAGGAAAATTACAAATGTTGGTGTGTACGATCAGAGTAATAAAAAAAAAACAATAGGTGTTCTACACATCCATAATCTATTAAATGTAATAGGATAAAAAATAATGAAAAAATTTATTCAATTTTTTCTTTTTTTTGTAATAATAATAATAAGTATTTTTTTTTATAAAAATTATTTTGAAACAAAAAAAGACTTGGCCCAAAAAGACTTTGTTTTAGAGGGTGATGACTCACTAGAAAATAAAAATAATTTGATAAAAAATTTAAAATACGACGTACAGTTTAATGATAACAGTCAGTATATAATTATAGCAGAATCTAGTGAATTAATGTATGAAGAGAGTGTAGAGACAGTTTACATGTCAATGGTCACTGCAATAATAGTAGATGAGAATAATTCTAAGATCACTGTTACTGCTGACACTGCGGTTTTTAATAATTCTACGTATAATACCAATTTTGAAAAGAACGTCAAAATTGTATATTTTGATAATATAATTAATTCTCAGAAATTAGATCTGAATTTTACCGAAAATATTGTCACTATATATGAAAATGTTGTATACGAAGGTCTACAAGGTAATATGAAAGCTGATAACGTAATAATAAATTTGATTACTAAAAATATGGAAATATTTATGAATAATCCAAAAAACAAAATTGAAATTACAAAAAAAAATTAGTTGATAGAATATGAGTAATATTAAAAAATTTAGAATAAAATCTTTCAAAGCAAATAAATCAATTTTAAGGTTAGACAAGATTTCTTTTAAATTTGGTAGAAAAATAATTCTTGATAATTTGGATTTAAAACTGAATGATGGTCAAATATTAGGATTATTGGGGCCTAACGGAGTAGGAAAGTCTACAATCTTTAATATAATAATTGGTCTTATTACACCACATTTTGGTTCAATAAAAATTAACTCTGAGGTTGTAAATAAATATCCCATTTATCAGAGAACCTTAAAGTTCAAAATTGGCTTCGTACCTCAGCATGGAGGTTATTTTCACGATTTAACAGTTTATGAAAATTTACAAGCGATTGCAGAAATAACAATTAAAAACGATAGCTATAGAAATGAAAAGATTGACTCCCTCATCTCAAAGTTTGAATTAGATAATATTAGAGATATAAAGGCAGATTTTTTATCAGGTGGCCAAAAAAAACGCCTAGTCATAGCTATTGCTCTTATCTCTGATCCCAAAATCCTACTACTTGATGAACCATTTGCTGCTCTTGATGTTATGACTATTAAAACCCTTCAGGAAATAATTGTAAATTTACAAAGTGTAAGTAAAATATCAGTTATATTATGTGATCATCAAGCTAGAGACTTATTAGCTTGTGTCGACACAGCAGCAATAATTCATAATGGAAAAGTGGTTGCTCAAGGAACACCATCTAACTTAATCCAAAATATTGAGGCTAGAAATGCTTATTTTGGTGACTCTTTTAAAATAAGTTAGATAAAAAATTATGAAAAATCATATAAAGATTTTAAGGACTATTAAACCATTTAATAAAACTCTTAAAATTGAAGGAGACAAAAGCTTATCTATAAGATGGGCTCTTGTAGCATCTCAAGCGAGTGGAAAGTCAAAGTCTTACAACTTATTAAAATCTGAAGATGTGATGAACACTTTAATTTGCTTAAAAAAACTCGGTATAAAAGTAAAGCTATCTCAAAAGTCCTGTGAAATTATAGGTACTGGTATTAATGGGTACAAATATAATAAAGAAAAAACTTTAAATGCAGGAAATTCAGGAACTCTTGGAAGATTAATTATGGGTCTTTTAGTTCATTCAAAAAGTAAAATTAAGATAAAAGGTGATAAAAGTTTATCAAAAAGAGATTTTTTTAGGATAACGAAGCCTCTTGAAAAGTTTGGAGCCAATTTTAAAACAAGTTCAGGAAAACTTCCAATTATTATTAATGGGACTAATAATCCTAAACCAATCAAATATAATGAAAACAAAGGATCAGCTCAATGTAAAAGTAGTGTTATGTTAGCGGCATTAAATACCAAAGGTACAACTATAATAAAAGCTAAAAAATCTCGTAATCATACTGAGCTTCTTTACAAATATTTAGGTCTCCCAATAAAAATTTGGAGTAAAAAAAGTTATGATTTAATTCATATTAATGGGGTAAAAAAAATTAAGCCAATAAACTATAATATCCCCTCTGATATTAGTTCAAGTTCATTTTTTATAGTATTGGCAGCACTATCAAAGAATTCAAAACTTAAAATAAAAAATGTAAATATAAATCCTTCAAGGATAGGTATTATTCAGATTCTTAAAATGATGGGAGTAAAAATTAAAATTAATAATACTAAAACTTATAAAGGAGAAAAAATTGGTGACTTAATTGTGGAAAGTGGAGACAATTTAAAACCTATTAATTGTCCTACTAAATTAAATACTTCAGCCATTGATGAATTTCTTTTAATTTTTTTAGTTGCAGCAAAAGCCGATGGTGTTTCTATTTTTAAAGGATTATCTGAATTAAATCAGAAAGAAAGCCCAAGACTTAAATGGGGATCAAAAATTTTAAATAAAATTGGTATTAGAACTAAACTTACAAAAAATAGTATAAAGATTTATGGAAATTCTAGACTCAAAAATCGTAGAAAAGTGGAAATTAAAGATTATTTGAAAGATCATAGGGTTTTCATGACATGTGTAATTGCAGCTTTAACTTTAGGAGGTAATTGGAAAATCTATGACAAAAACTCGATCAAAACATCATTTCCTTCGTTTCTTAAAAAAATTAAGAGCCTCGGGGCTAAAATAGATTAATTTACTGAATTATCAGTATCAAATAAGTAAAAAAACCACTCAATAGTTAAAAACCTATTAAATAAGAGGATAAAGAAAAATTTTAAATGCAAATTGAGTATTGATAAAAATGATAAATTTAACTAAAAGATCGGTGATTTAAAAAAAATTAAAGACATATTATTTAAATGGAAATTTATAAAGATTTATCGAGCCCATCATCAAAAGAGTTTGAAAAATTATTAAACAGCCAATTATCAAAAGTAAACATAGAGGAAGGCAAAATAATAGAGGGTAAAATTAATAAAATAACTGAAAAATTCGTATTTCTTTTTGTTGAAGGTCTAAAGAGTGAGCCCGTATTAGATTTCAATGAATTAAAAAGTATGGGGATGTCTGACAAAATTAAAGTTGGAGAAACTATACCCGTTCTCTTAGAAAAAATTGAAGATAAAAATGGAGAAGTTATTGTATCTGCAAGTAAAGCTCAAAAAATTAAAGGGTGGGACAAGCTCGTAGAGGCTTATGAAAAAAAAGAACCAATTATGGGAAAAATTACCTCCAAGTGCAAAGGTGGTTGTATAGTAGAACACATAGATACTGGTTCGTTAATGTTTTTACCGGGATCTCAAATAAGTGACAAACCTATGAAGGATATTAGTCATTTAATGAATGAACCACAAAAATTTGCATTAATAAAACTTGATAAAATTAGGGGTAATGCTTGTGTGTCTAGAAGAGAAATTATTTCAAATTTTAAAAAAGAGGACAAAGCAAAGATTATTGATAAATATAAAGTTGGTGATATCATCAAAGGTGCTGAAGTAAAAAGCTATAGTACATTTGGTTGCTTCTTTAACGTAAATAGTGAGCTAGATGTTTTAGTCCATTTACAAGAAATATCTTATTCAAGAGTAAATCATCCAGATGAAGTATTCAACATAGGTGAAAAACACGATCTAAAAGTAATATCAGTTGATAAAGAGAAGCTGCAAGTTGGATGTTCAATAAAACAACTATCCCCAGATCCGTTTGAACATATTGAGAATTACGAGTTGAACAAAGTTTACAAAGTTAAAGTAATGAAAATTATGGACTTTGGAGCCTTTTGCGAATTAGAGCCTGGATTAACAACGCTTCTTCATTCAAGTGAATTGAGTTGGACAAGAAAAAATTTATCTGCAAAAAAAATGTTTAAGATCGGAGATGAAATTGATTGTGTCATTACAGAAATTGATAAAGAAAAAAGAAGAGTTGCAATTTCCCATAGATTAACTCAAGAAAATCCATTTCAACAATTTGAAAAAAAATATCCTGTTGGTACAATTGTGGACGGAGAAATTGTCAACAAGAATGAGTATTCATTATTTGTAAAGGTTGATGATTTAGACATTGATGCTTTTTTACATTGTAACGATTTAACTTATCTAAATAATGGAGAAGAAGAGCTTACAAGATATAAAAAAGGTGATAAAATAAAAGTTAAAGTATTAGAAATTAAGGTATCAGATCAAAAAATTAGAGTAGGTTTAAGACAAACTAAGCCTGATCCATTTGATTGGTTTAAAGATAAAAAAATTGATCAAACAATAACTGTAAAAGTCATAAGCACTGATAATAAGGGTTTAATTGTAAGACCAGAAGGATGTGAAATGGACTTTCAAATTAAAAAATCACAAATTGCAATTAACTCTGCAGATGCTCGCCCAAATAGATGGACGGGAGGGGAAAAATTAGAT